>Ga0209295_1000117_pt1 | contig 97656 bp, 98 predicted proteins | sample Porto_5metaG_FD_187428 | JGI IMG/M metagenome (GOLD analysis project Ga0209295, IMG submission 187428) | Marine algal microbial communities from Porto, Portugal - Porto_5 metaG (SPAdes) (version 2) | ecosystem: Host-associated > Algae > Red algae > Unclassified | place: Portugal: Porto...
TTAATTGAGTTTTACGCTCTTGAGTAATAGCCATCCTGTTTCACCTCCAAATCATGTTAGCCCCATCTACCTCGCAACCGTCGGTGAAGTCGGCCTGCCAAGTAAGTGGTTTTAAAGCTACAGGAATAATCATACTAAAAATATGCTGAATTTGCAAATGGTAGAGCTGTTTTTCTATGATTTTTTTGTTTAATTTCGCTGATGTTGAAAAAACTGAATTGCTTCTTCTTTATCTTGACTGATTTGAGCCGTTAACTCCTGGATTCCGTTAAATTTTTGCTCACTGCGAATGCGCTTGAACCACTGTAATTTAATCGGTTCACCATATATTTCTTCGTTAAAATCAAAGAGGTTTACTTCAATGGCAGGCTGATCAGGGCGTTTTTCATAAAAGGTTGGTTTATAGCCAACATTACAAACACCGTCATACACTTTGCCTTTCACTTCTGCTCTTACTGCATAAACCCCTGTTGGCGGAATGATATATTCAGCAGATAAACCGACATTCGCAGTCGGAAAGCCGATCGTCCGTCCTCGTTTATCACCATGAATGACAATACCGCGCAGCTGATAAGGTTTTCCTAAAAGCTCACTCACATATTCAACATCCCCATTTTTCAATGCAGAGCGTATGAGTGTTGAGCTGACTTTTCGGTCTTGATTGGACAACTTAGGAACGATGGTGGCTGTAATACGCCCTTTTCCGTACTCATCGAAGGTTTCCATTGTGCCTGCACCAAAACGGCCAAACGTAAAATCAAAACCAGCTACTGCGTGCTTTACATTCAGCTCATCTAAATATTGATCGACAAACTCTTGAGGAGATAACGCTGCAAAGCTTTCGCTGAACTGCACAATGTATAAATAGTCAGCGCCCAGCTGTTCGATGAAATCAATTTTATCCTCAAGCGGTGTAATTAAGTCCTTGGGTTCACGTGCTTTTTGCAAAACATGTGATGGGTGCGGATGAAAGGTCATGACCGCTAAAGCCAATCCTTCTTTTCTCGCAATGCTTTTTGCTGCGCCAATCACTTTTTGATGTCCGAGGTGAACACCGTCAAAATACCCTAAAGCCATAACAGACGGGTCTTGATCCTTTTGATTCAATGTATGTGGGTGTGAAATATGTATAGTCTTCACGAGATGGTCACCTTTTCTTTAAGATTGCTTGTCCTGAGATAAGATCTTCGCCGGCTTCATCAAATTCTGTTTGGTCGGGTGCTTCATATATATCGCCATACACCGGCCTGAAGGAGCAAAGACAGCGACACGATCTTCCTCTGCGAAATGAGCGAATTCATCAGGCATTGGCAGGACTGCACCGTTTTCCACTTTACTTGCTAATGTATCATTTATCTCCCATTTCGGCAAATGATTGAGCGCACGCTCGATCGGGACAAGGTGCTCATCTACTGTGCCTTCTTCGCTTATATCTCGCAGCTCATCAAGGGTGATGCACTCATCTAGTGTAAAATCACCTGACTCTGTGCGTATGAGGTGTGACATGTGAGCTGGAAATCCTAGTTTCTTTCCAATATCAACCGCTAAGGTTCTAACATACGTTCCTTTTGAACATAAAACGGTGAATCTAAAAGATACTTTTCCGTTTTCAAATACAGCAGGTGTTGTCCGCTCGATACGGTGAATTGTAATCTCGCGGCTCGGCCGCTCAATTTCAATGCCTTCTCTTGCATATTCGTAGAGTTTTTTCCCGCCAATTTTCACAGCAGAAAACATAGGAGGAGTTTGTTCAATGGTTCCTTGAAACTGTTTCATCACAGCATCAATCTCTTCTTCTGAGATGGGGTTTTGCACCTTTTTTTCTTCTACGATCTCACCTGTTTGGTCTTCTGTCGTCGTAGAAAAGCCAATCGTGATTTCTGCATCATACGTTTTCGATTTATCTGTTAAATACTCAACGATTTTCGTCGCTCTTCCAATACAAATGGGCAGAACTCCTGATACCTCGGGGTCGAGGGTTCCTGTATGCCCGACTTTTTTTGTGTGCAATATCTTTCTCACTTTGAAAACACAGTCGTGAGAGGTCATTCCTCTTTCTTTATGTAATAAAAGAACACCATTTATCATCTGCGTTCTCTCCTTTCATAAACGATGAAAAAGGACAGACGATCATCGCCTATCCTTATTTCAACGTCTTATTCGTGATCTTTTGTGTTTAGTTCAGCAATCAGGCTTTCAATTCGGTTACCATAATCAACGGATTCATCGAATTCAAAGTGTAGTTCTGGTGTTTTGCGAAGTCTAATTCGATTGCCAATTTCAGAGCGGATATACCCTTTAGCCTTTGCTAGGCCTTTTAAGGTTTCCTCTCTTTTCTTCTCGTCGCCAAGAACAGAAATGTAGACTTTGGCAATTTGCAAATCACCGGTCACTTCGACATCGGTTACAGTCAAAAAGCCGATTCTTGGATCTTTCAGCTTTCTGCCAAGGATGTCGCCCAATTCTTTTTTCATTTGCTCACCCACACGGGTTGCTCTCATACTCATGATCTTATCACCTCTAATTAAAACCACTCAGTTTTCGTGATCGTTCGTTCAATTTCAGGAAAAGAATCAATAAAGCTTAATACACGCTGAAGTTCCTTTTCCACTTGAACCCGAGATGAAGAAATCACGGCGATTCCAATTGATGTACGCTGCCACGTATCCTGATAATCCATTTCAGCCATGGTCACATTGAATTTATGGCGCGTTCTTGTCAATATACGCTGAAGAACCGCACGTTTTTCCTTCAGTGAGGATGCATCACAGATGATACACTCACATTCGGTATAACCGATCATTTTCTTTCGATTTCTTGCATAACGAATGATTCCAGAACATCGCCTTCACGGATATCATTGTATTTCTTAATGGTAATACCACATTCATAGCCTTGTGAAACTTCTTTCACGTCATCTTTGAATCGTTTTAATACGTCGACTTCGCCTTCAAAAATGACGACGCCGTCACGAATTAAGCGGATACCACTATCTCTTGTGATGGTTCCTTCAGTGACATACCCACCAGCAATTGTACCGATTTTAGATACTTTGAACGTTTGACGAACTTCAACTTGACCAATGACTTTTTCTTCATATTCAGGGTCAAGCATCCCTTTCATCGCAGCTTCAATTTCATCGATGACTTTATAGATAATGCGGTGCAAGCGGATATCTACGTTTTCTGTTTCAGCTGTGCTCTTCGCATTTCCATCAGGACGTACGTTAAATCCGATAACGATCGCATTAGAAGCACTTGCTAAAATGATATCAGATTCTGTAATCGCTCCAACACCCGTATGGATAATTTTCACTTTTACGCCTTCTACTTCAATTTTTTGAAGAGCTGCCGTCAGTGCTTCAGCAGAACCTTGTACGTCTGCTTTCACGATCAGGTTGATATCTTTCACTTCGCCTTGTTTGATTTGCTCAAATAGGTCATCTAAAGATAATTTTGCTTTGTCTGAACGCTTTTCATCAAGCTGTTTTGAAGCACGCGCCTCACCCACTTGACGAGCTGTTTTTTCGTCTTTGAATACGAGGAACTGATCGCCCGCATTTGGTACATCATTTAAACCAGTGATTTCAACAGGTGTAGATGGTCCCGCTGTTTTCACGCGGCGCCCGATGTCATTGACCATTGCACGAACGCGCCCAAATGTATTTCCAACAACGATTGGGTCACCTACTTGAAGTGTACCAGTTTGAACAAGAAGGGTTGCAACAGACCCTTTTCCTTTATCAAGCTCAGCCTCAATGACAGTTCCTTTAGCCGCACGATTTGGGTTGGCTTTCAGTTCTGCTACTTCGCTGACAAGAAGGATCATCTCGATCAATTCATCGATGCCTTCACCTGTTTTTGCAGATAGTGGAACGAAGATCGTTTCGCCGCCCCAAGCTTCTGGTACAAGGCCATGTTCAGTTAATTCCTGCATCACACGGTCAGGGTTAGCTGTTGGTTTGTCAATTTTATTGACAGCGACAACGATTGGTACCTCTGCCGCTTTCGCATGGTTAATGGCTTCAATCGTTTGCGGCATCACGCCATCATCTGCTGCAACAACTAGGATTGTTGTATCAGTTACCTCGGCACCACGTGCACGCATCGTTGTAAATGCTGCGTGTCCAGGGGTATCAAGGAACGTGATTTTCTTGCCGTTTTCTTCAATTTGATATGCACCGATATGCTGCGTGATTCCACCAGCTTCGCCTTCAACGACTTTCGTTTTACGAATGCTGTCAAGAAGCGTTGTTTTCCCATGGTCAACGTGTCCCATGATCGTAACAACTGGAGGGCGTACTTGCATATCTTCTTCTTTATCTGCAACTTCATACTTTTCAAGTTCAGTTTCTTCTAAAATGATAACTTCCTCTACTGGAACGCCATATTCAGAAGCGATTAATTCAACTGTATCTTTATCAAGCTCTTGGTTAATAGTTGCCATAACACCAAGCATCATCAGCTTCTTAATGATTTCAGCTGATTCTTTTCCAAGCTCTTCGGCAAGCTGGCCAACTGTCATTGAATTTGTAAATTCAATTTTTTCAGGAAGCTCTTTTTTAGGCTTCACAGGTCTAGCTTGCTGATGCTGTGACTTGTTGCCACCGCGTTTGTTTTTGTTTTTGTTTTGGTTGTTGTTTTTTTTGTTTTTATTAAATTGATTATTCTGCACGTCATTCTTCTTTCTATCATTGATTTTGTTAGATGATTGGTTTTTTTGTTCTGCGGGTTTCTCGTTAGCTGTCTCTTTTGCTTTGGCTTTTTTATATTTAGCGTCTAGCTTTTTCACAGTGTCGTCTTCAAGCGTCGCCATGTGGTTGTTCACTTCCACGTTCATATCCTTAAGCGCTGCTATAATATCTTTACTTGAAACATCTATGGCTTTTGCATATTCATATACTCTCACTTTAGCCATTCGTTCACCCCCAAATAAATTAATCGAGCAAGCTTATAAGCTTCTTAGCGAAGCCTTGGTCAGTGACAGCGACAACTACGCGAGCTTCTTTCCCAATAGAACGTCCGAGAACGGAACGGTCTTCAATTTTTCTAACCGGAACATTATAAAATTTGCATTTGTCAGATACCTTTTTCTCTGTGTTCGGTGAGGCATCTGCTGCAAGAAGAACCAGCTTAGCACGCGCATGTCTAACTTCTTTGATCACAAGATCTTCTCCTGACACGACTTTACGAGCTCGATTTGCTAGACCAAGCAAAGGATACCACTTAGAATCAGTCATTTGGTTTTTTCACCTTTTCAGCTAGTTCTAGTAATTCTTCAAATATGTGTTCGTCAATCTGTGTCTGAAATTGCTGTTGTAAACTGCGTTTGTTCTTTGCCGCAAGAATGGTTTCTTTATCGAGAGAAAGGTAAGCTCCGCGTCCGTTCTTTTTTCCGGTTGCGTCAACAGACACTTCACCTTCTTTAGAACGAACAACACGGATCAGTTCTTTCTTTGGTTTCATTTCTCCCGTCACGACACATTTTCTAAGCGGGATTTTTTTTCGGCTATTCACCTTTTACATCACCTCTTATTCGTCAGATTCCTCAGCTACTGGTTCAGCCTCTAAGAAAAGAGATTCAGAGTCTTCAGTTCTTGGGAAAATACCGAGTTCCCTTGCATCTGTTTCGCTTTTAATGTCAATTTTCCAGCTAGTCAGCTTTGCTGCAAGACGAGCATTTTGACCTCTTTTACCAATGGCTAACGACAGCTGATAATCAGGGACAATGACTGTTGTCGCCTTATCTTCTTCATTCACAATAACATCAAGTACTTTTGATGGACTTAATGCATTGGCAACAAATTCAACTGGGTCATTAGACCAATGGACAATGTCAATTTTTTCGCCTTTTAGCTCGTTGACAATTGCTTGTACACGCTGGCCCTTTGGACCAACACAAGAACCAACTGGGTCAACATCAGGATCATCAGTACGAACAGAGATTTTAGAACGGTCCCCAGCTTCTCTAGCAACCGATTTAAGCTCTACAGTACCATCATAAATTTCTGGCACTTCAATTTCAAATAAACGCTTTAAAAGACCTGGATGTGTTCTAGACACATAAATTTGTGGTCCTTTTGTTGTTTTTTCGACTTTTGTAATAAACACCTTAATGCGGTCATGTGGTTTGTAGTCCTCATTTGGCATTTGTTCGTTGACCGGAAGAAGGGCTTCGATTTTGCCAAGTGACACGTAAATAAATTTACTGTCAATTCGCTGAACGATTCCCGTCATAATGTCTTCCTCGCGATCGATAAACTCAGTGTAGATCACACCTCGCTCTGCTTCTCTCACTCGCTGCGTCACCACTTGTTTCGCAGTCTGAGCTGCAATGCGTCCGAAATCTTTTGGCGTGACTTCAATTTCAACGACGTCACCTACCATGTAATTCGGGTTCATATTGGCTGCATCATCTACAGAGATTTCAAGGCGAGAATCATACACTTCATCTACAACATCTTTTCTTGCAAATACGCGAATTGTTCCCGTTTCGCGGTTTAAATCAACACGAACATTTTGCGCTTGATTAAAGTTACGCTTATATGCAGAAATGAGTGCAGCTTCTATCGCTTCAATAATAATTTCTTTACTAATACCCTTCTCTTTCTCGAGAACAGTCAGGGCATCTAACAACTCACTACTCATTTTTATGGTTCCCCCTTATATCAATGAAAAGGTTAATTGAACGAAACTGCTAATCTTGCGTTAGCTATTTTTTCATATGGAATATTGATCTCTTTCTTTCTTGTCTTGATCTTCACTGTCACTGTTGCAATCTCACCATCAAAGCTTGTAAGCTCACCTTCAAACGCTTTTTCACCATCAATTGGTTCATATGTTTTCATGAAAACATTTTTTCCAAGTGCTTTTTCAAAATCAGCTTTTTTCTTTAATGGGCGCTCCGCTCCAGGAGAGGACACTTCAAGAAAGTAGTTTTGGCTAATCGGATCTGCCTCATCAAGCTTTTCGCTCAAGGCTTCGCTCACTTTGGCACATTCTTCGATATCGACGCCTTTATCAGAGTCAATAAACACGCGAAGGAACCAGTTTTGACCCTCTTTGACAAATTCAACATCAACGAGTTCAAGCTGTAAGCCATCTAAAATTGGCTGTACCATTTCGCTTACGACATCCACTACTTTTTTGCTCATTCTCTTCCTCCTTGTGCTTTCGATAAACGCTCTTATCAATCATTCTGCATAAAAACCCTGCTTTATGTGAGCAGGGGGAGCAGAAAACGGATGAATAATGTCGAGACAAAAATTGCCTGTTCAATACAAAAGAGCGGGTTTCCCCACTCTTGTCTCGGTAATCGTTAGCATTTCCATAAAAACTATACCATATCCAAATTTTTTATGCAAATGAAGTTCTTCCTTATAACAGGTACTCGTAAATCGTTTACTTTAAACCAATCATACCTCTCTCTTCTTTTATTATATATGCCAATATGAACAGAACGGGCTGGTGATAATCGCAGCTGTATACTATGGGCGAAGAACAGAACTCCCTATGAAAGATGATCTCCATCTGCACTAAATCATTTCTATGTCGAAAAAGCATTTTGTATTAAACAGAATGGTTAATACTTAATATAGAAGAAAAGAGTGTAAATGTTAAAGAAATAAGCAGCCTTCCATTTTAATCGCTTTGCCTTTGCTCCCTCACTTCAAAGAAAACCCTTCTAACTTGTTTCTAGCGAATAAAAATCGAGAGAAAATTCACATCGAACTCCATGGAGAGTAGGCGGAATACTGTACTGATAACCTTAACATTACACATAAAGAAAGGACCATGTTTAGATGGAGTTATTTAGCCAGAATTTTTAATAAGCCATGCATGTAAAAGTACAGGTGCTTTCTGCGTTGAACTGCTATATTCATCTGGAGCCTGTCTTAACGTTTGTTGTAAATTTTCATTTCCTATTAACGATAAAAATTCCATACTAAATGGGCTAAATCCTCCAATTATAGAAGTACCAATCTTAAACATCATATCTTCTCTCGGTTTGGTGATATAGGTGAGTAACTGTTCAAACTCAGATAATGTCAACGAGGCATGATATTGATCATATATATACAGTTCTTCTTCTTTGCTCTGAACTGAACTCAATCCACTTTCTATACTATCTCGATTTAAATCAACAATATAAATCATAGATTCATTTGATAAATAAGGAAGTAACTGTTCTAATAATTCGATCGGATTTTCAAATAGCCCAAAACACAGATGTATTAAAATCACATCATAAGTTTTAGCATGTGATGAAAAATTTTTTATATCTGTACAAATAAAATTGACTTTTATATTTAATTTATTTGCACAATGTATGGCTTCTTCAGATGAATCAATCCCAGTCAAATCAGCTAGAGGTAATTGCTTAGATATATACTCAAGCATCTGACCTTGTCCACATCCTATATCTAAAATAGAGACAGGTGTTTTTTTGAATGTTAGTTGATAATAAGAAATGAAAGTTTCAGTTGATAAAAATCGAGTAAATGGTGTTTCTCTATTATCATAATTTGAACTTATTTTTCTTTTATCTGGATCCAAAAACCATGACTGAGCCAGAGCTCTTTTCACTTCAAGCTCTTTGATCTTTTCTTGTATCATCACAGGGTTTACCACCTTTATAAAAGCCTCACCAGTCAGTTTCAGATAATACGGGAGGTTTCGTTTTGAATTCCTTTACTTTGAGAGGGTGAAAAAAATGAATGAACAAATTATGAGAAATATGAAATGCTATCGCTGCTAAAATCCCAAATGCAAAGTATGAAATAACTGTAATTAATGTAAAAAGAGACATATAAGCAGCTGACTTAGCACCGCCTAATGGTATATGCAGCAATATAAATCCTATCGAACTTACACAGATTGATATTGCAATAGATTCCCATAAATTCATTAATAAAGCCGGAATAATAAAGCGCCAAATTACTTCTTCTGATAGAGCAGTCAATGGAAGAAAAACGATTGAATCAACATTGACAGCATACCTACCTTTAAATACAATCACTTTGTTTTTTATTTTCCATAGCACTGATGGTAAAAGTACTCCTAACAAAAAGAAAAATAAAATGCCAAATACATTTTTACTATTCGAGAATTCAACAAAGAGTTCTTGAGAAAACGCTCCACAGCATATAGAAGCTCCGATAATGGTGAGTCCATCATAGCTCCTCAGAGGTGTGATATATGTTGTTAGCCTTCGATCGGCTGTTGATTTATCTCTCATGATTTTGACAACCATTTTAGAACTTAAGGGACCCAAAAAGTGAATGAGGATCCCTAAAGCTGCTATCATTGAAATCATTTATTTAAGTACCCGCAATCAATGTATAAATTGGAGCATCATCTACACCATTAAATCCACCGATCAATTCCATCAACTCATCATCGATAAACCCTCCGAACGGTCGACTATTAATCTTCTGTGCAGTAGATAGCATGATCATATTTTGCATGACATGTCCTGCCTCCATAAAAACAAAGCGATAAGAACGATGTCCATACTTAAATCGAGAACGCCAAAAATTAGCTGAAATGACTATAGCAAATGCAAAATCTTGAACTGATTCTTCTTGTAACATTATTTTCTCAAATTCTTTTTCGGAGTAATCACCCATTTTAGTCAACCCTCTTCTATACGGATCGAAATGATAAACACCTTTGTCTAAAGTATCCACTTTGTTGGCTACAATATATAGATCTAGAGGATAGAGCGCACCACCAGATGGTATAGGACGTCTAGGTCCTTCTTTACGCTCTACCAATCCATAACTCTTCTGTAAAACTGTTGAGAGTTGTTCTAATGAAACACTCCCCCCGCTAAAATAATCTGCACTTCTTCGTCCCTTAATAACATCGTCTAAAGATATATTTGTATTTAATGGTTTAGGTAGCGAAATTAATGGTAGGTCATCAAATCTTTTACTTGCATGTGTAGCAATCTTTTGCAAAGTTTGAGATCGAAGCAGTCCTGCAACACCAGGTGCGTCCCATGCCATTGAACCTCTATAGATTTTTGTTGCTTCAAACCAATTTTCAGAAGGATCATCAAACCGTAATGCTTCGTTTCCATACACAACATCAGCCAAATTAGTAGCATGTCTTTCAATACTATTCATATATTTAATCACCTTTCTACGATATTAAGGAAATGGATGCGGAATTTGATTCAGTTCTTCTAATTTAAAAGGTTTATCTACTAAACCTAATTGATAAGAATGTTTTAAAATTCGTTCTCCACCCAACATTCTACCTCTATATAGAACGTCAATCGGTTTATATCCAGGAATAATTGATTTTACGACATATGCACCAGCATCTTTTATATCAGGACTGGTTAAATCAAAAGTTGCTACATGATATCCTTGTTTTGATAAATGACTGACGAGACTAGTCCATAAGATGTCTGGAGAACCATCATCAAACGGTGTATAATCATTAACGTCCACTAATTTCTTACTCGCAGTTAAAAAATCAGCTTCTTTCACAATAGCTGTTCCAGCATAGAGTTTAATATGATCTTCAAAACTATTTATATCACGATGATAATCTACATCTACTAGAGCATTCCCTAATCGTTGTTCTGTTTTTACCCAAGTTCTTGTATACATTCCCTCTATTGCAGCTTTCTCACATGCTCTTTCAATTGAATGAGCAGAGGCAGCGCCAATAGCAAATGGAGCTAAATCTGTATGAGGGTTTCTTATCACTGCCAAAATAGTAGGTACACCAGAAAAAACGGTCATGTCTACTAAATGCAAATCAAGAGATGTAGGTTTAATATATCGTTCATAGAAATGTTTTAATCTAGGTGAAGTATTAATATCGATCTGCGGTAAACTTAACTTATTGTACCAAGTAAGCATAAATGCATCTCTTTCAATTGTTTCAAATAAACCTGAGATTGCCGCTTCTTGATATGTAATACCACATGCTAGTCCATTACTAGTTGCAAGACCAATATTTGGGTCTCCTGGCCACTCACTATAGTTTGCAATATGAATTAATTGAGCAGGCGTCCAAACTTCTTCATTATTTTCAGCAATATGACCTTTTCTCCACCATAATTTTGTATCTTCATTCCATACATTATGAGGAAAATTCGGATCTTCATATTGGGTGACAGCATACATTTCCCACTTATCAAAGCCAATTACTGATTTGTTTTCATTGATTAAGTCCTTTTGTGTTCCAAAACATACTACATCAGAGTTTAAAGGTAAATAAGCTGCACTATATCTTTCTACCGTTTCACCTATAGCTGCTAATCTGGCTGCTGCTGGATTAGCAGCTCCTCCCCCGTTATAAGAATTAGATGGTACTCCAAATAAAATATTGCTGTCTGTACCATGCGCTCCATATGAATGACCCCATATATCATCAACGTCTCTGAGTTTTCTATACTCTCTACGGACTATCCCAACATAAGGATCCGCCAATTGGTCAAGTATCTCCCATGACTCTTCTAATGTTGTCCATTTATTAACCATAATTAATTATTCACCTCACCATGAAACCAAACTTGAGGAAAACCGGTATCTGCAGCTGGAGAACACTTAGGGCACCTTGGTACTCTATAAACACGATGATTATGAACAGATACTCCCTTATCATCTAAATTAATTGTTGTAAATCCACCTGGTGTTGCACTTGGTGCGTAATCTTTTAAAGTGAGCCATTCTAGAATTAAATTACTTGCAATCCCGATTTGAACTAAATTAATCGGCATATGATAAACCGGCTTCTTTTCAGGATTTACAGGTTTGATTTTCATTAAGTCTGAACGCAGTACTTCGTCAGAAAAGTTCGCTGATTTTCGAAGGTTATAACAATGTAAACAAGCTGATTGATGTGGTATGAAAAATGGACCTACCCAAGATGTCTGGCCATCATATGGCACAATGCTTAACCAAGGTATATGGTCTTCTAATGCTAGATCATTTATTTCTTCCAAAATCGGATCTAAATGAGATTTACCAATAGCAACCCTGATATTTGGTTGCTTAGTTATTTCTCCCTTAAGCACTACATGTAGCCCTGCCTCTTGCAAATGACGAATGAATTCTACAGCAACTGGATTATGATCCTGCGTAATCACTTCAACAATCCCTGTTTTTAAACGATCTAGTATATCTTCAACCAATACTTGGCCACCGGCTCTTTCATAAGACAAAAGCGCAGTCAAATCAAAGTTCATATCAGTCTTAACACATATTCCATTCGCAACTAAAAATTCGAGGACATGTTTTAATTGATCACTCTCAATTTCAAAATTCTCCTCTAGCTCTTTTATTGAAACCCCATTATCTTTCGTGAGATGATTAGAAATTTCTTGAATAAATTCAATAATTCCTTCACCTTCAATTTTGGTGACAGTTTGCGCTTTTAAACCAATCAAACTGTCTTCTAATTTACCCAGCGTAACGTGTGGTGCTAATTTATATCTCGTGCTTTCTTGTTCTTTGACAAACATACATTATTCCTCCTTTAAGAATAACTAATTTGTATTTTTAAATAATTGTGCACTTGTTGGGGGATGACCAATTATTTGTTCTAGCGTTTTCGTAAATGGCTGTAAATGTTTTGAAGAAGAATATTCCTGAAATCCGACTAACCATTCTAATACATCTAAAGGCATATTATTTTGGGATAAAATTGTTATAACCTCTTCTTTACTTTTACAATATAATTCAATTTTCATGTCTAAATCCTTTTCAAAGATATCCTTAAGCCTACTCATACTTACTAACTCTGGCCCTGTTAAATCATATGCTTTTCCAGCGCGACTTCTAACATCTTTTTTAGGGATCAAACATGCCTTTATAACATCTATTGTATTAATCCAATTAACTCCCTCGGGAGAAAATGCAGTTATTAATTTTCCAGTAGCACCTGCCCATCCTCTATAAAGTTCTATATTGATATCAAGCGGTGAAGTCCTATAAAGTATACTATTCTGATAAATTTTCAATAATTCACTTTCAAGAGAACCTAGTTCATCCTCGACATTATGCCTTCTATTAGATAAAAGAATTGTTTCCGTTTGAAAATCAGTATTATTTATAAAGAATTCTTTTTCATAACTGACCGCTCCGCCCAAATCAATAACTTGAACAGGGTAGTCGTCATAATCAACTTTCATCTTCTCTAAATAGACTTTTATTGGTTCTCTAATACCGATATAATGAATACTCATAAACAGCACTTCCCTCTTTTCTCTTTCTTGACTCTCAGTTAGATAAAATGATTAAACTTTTAACAGAAATAGTAATCTTCTTTTTGAGTTCTTCATAACATAGTTAACCTCGACTTTTTTCATACATTTACTTAACTTAATATCTAAATACCCAAAATATTTGATCCAAATTAACATCACCCCTCAATTAAAAAATAACATCTAGACCATATAATGACTTTAAATACATAAAATTTTAATTATAGTATTATTTTCCATGGTCATATTAAACCACACTTTTTTGGTGTTATCAATGTACTTTTCAGAAAATATAAAACTTTCACACTTAATTATTGACAAATAAAGACTTATGAACCATCATATGTAATATATCAACTACATAATCAATGTTGATAAATTTTATTTAAGGAGGTTTAAAGATGACTAAAATTACAATTCCAACTGCTTTGTCTGCTAAGGTACATGGGGAAGGTCAACATTTATTTGAACCAATGGCTGCGCGCTGCACTTGCACAACAATCATCTCAAGTTCTTCAACTTTCTAATCAACTTTAGGTTTTTTCATAATATATGATTGAAAAAACCTCCCACACACTTAGCGAAGCAGATTAGTTAGGTGTGTGGTCATCTTTTATTTGGGAAAATAGAAATTTCCCACACTTATTCTCCTTAACGAAAACCTTGCATTTAACTCGCTTTTGTAAAGCTCCATCTTATAATTAAACTAATTCTTGTACTTCAATTTAAATTCTCAACATAACTATTTCTCTTACATATATTTGAATTTCAACCCAAAGACACAGTGATCATGATACTAATGGGGTAATCTAGAGATAGTGGATAAAACAAAAAAGGCTATTGAGATTTTTCTCAACAGCCTACTACATTAACTATCGATTACTTTCACACCGCTTAAATCAGCCCCTTCTCCTTCTAAGATATGATAGGTCATTTTATCCATTGTCACTCCAATAAAATTTAATTTTTTAAACGTACATGATTTGAAATTAACATTTATTAATTTAGAATTCTCAAAAGAGATGTTTTTAAAATAACAATTTTCAAATGAAACATTTATTAAAGATGATTCATCAATACGAACTTTGGGTAAATGACAGCCATATAAAGATGAATTCGTTATCTCACAATGTTCAAAATGAGATTGAGTCAAATCACTCTTTTCAAAAGTTGATGTGGAAATTTTAGAATTGCTAACATTCATTTTTCTAAGATAACACCCATTAAATTCTGAATGGTTCATCACTTTTTGTACGATCGATAGCCCTTTAAAATCGCACAACTTATACTTAACATTTATAAAAGTCAACCAATCTAAATCAGCATTTACAAATATTTTTTTCACATGCTCTACTCGGTTATGATCATCAATAACTAATGTATTGACATCAATGCTTATTTCACCTGATTTCAGCTTTTCAATAAGCATATCCTGAACTTCTTCATCTTTTGTTCCAGCATTTTTCAGTTTTAATTTAACATTTCCAAGTATCTCTAATAATTCTTTTTTCTTTTCTTCATATGTTTTGTCTTTTTTATATGGCCGAAAACAACTTTCAACATATAATTCTAACTTTTCACTTAACATTGCCCCACTCCTTTTATATAAAAAGACGGCTTACAAGTAATGATTTTTCGGTCAACGTTCTAGAAATAGACTAATTGAAGTTTAGATAAATCATTAAAATTTAAGTTAGTTTATGTGCATAACATTCAGCTGAAATTTTATAACCTAGCCTCTGGCTCTCTTTATATATTTTTTATAGCCAACCAACGAAAGAATAAATCCTAACAGTGTATAACCTATAAGGACTACTGTTACTAAGATCAAATTCTCCCCCCCGGGTAGTGTTGATACTGATTGCACTAAGCCTTGATGTGCCCAATACTGTGGGAAGAGCATACCAATTATTTTTAAATAACTAGGTAATTGATCAAATGGAGTCCATAAACCACAAGCAACCGCTGTCCCTAAAGCAATCATGTTCGTCATCACTAAACCTGTATTCTCAGTTTTAGCAAATGCGGCGATGGCTACTCCCCATGAAGTGACTTGCATTGATAATAGGACAACTACTAAGAAATACGAGCTGTATTGTGTTATTTCAATACCATATAAGTAAACACCCAAAATGGTTAACAACAAAACTTGAAATAAAATGATGACAAAGAACGGAACGCACTTTCCAAGAAAAAAATTATGCGGTTGTAAGGGAGTACTTGCCAGCCTTGCCACAATTCCTTTCTCTCGATCTTTTACAAAGCTAATTACAATTGAAATAATAACAAATGTGGAAAAAAACACGCTCATTCCTGTAACCGATTGAGAAGCAACTAATGTTTTTGGTGCTTGTGAACTACCTGATGTAAATAATTCTATTAAAAGAATAATTGAAGCAACTGGCAACAAAATGGTCCAGAACAACAAAGATCGATCTTTCACTTGTTTTATAGATTCGATTCGGACTAATGGCCACATAAAAATCACTCCCGTTATATTAATTTAATTCACTTTCTTATATCACTTTTAAAATAATCACATTTTTTAATTATTTTACCATTTATAGATGTATTTAATTATAATTAGTCAAATAATCTTAACTAACCTACTTATTATTTTAAATTGAAGGTTCACACAAGGTAATTCTGTTCGTTTGATTTATGCCTCTTAACTATGTCAGTCACTCTTATAAGTTATATGAATTGAGATACGAGAGTGGTTTTCATTCATAAAGACATTTTTATTGGAATTGATCACGTAAATCTGTTCCTGTTAATTGAAAAAATACATCTTCGAGTCTAGGTCTGTACAAAGATAATTGTTGGGGAACCAATGATTCTTTTTTACTCAGTTTAGCCAAATCTTCTAAAGTTTCTAAGGGTTTTGTTGTTTTAACTAACACACCGCCTTGATAAGTTACAAAATCATACCCGAGACTAGTTAATGTTTTATTAGGAATCATAGATTCAAAAAAGACAGATGTTTCTGCATAACGATTCAAAATTTCACCTATTTTTCCTTCTTCAACAATTTTTCCTTTATCAATGAAAGCCACATAATCACATAAACTCTCTATTTCCTCCATATAATGACTAACATAGATAATAGTTCTTCCCTCTTCCTTCAATTTGTTGATTATGTCAAAAATATAACGTCTTGATTGAGGATCTACCCCCACTGTCGGTTCATCTAAAAGAATTAACTCAGGGGCGTGCATGAGAGCGCAGCCAATATTCAAACGGCGTTTCATTCCTCCTGAAAAATTTTCAACTATATCATTTGCTCTTTCCCACAACCCTACATCTTTTAGTGTTTTTTCTACTCTTTCATCTAATTTTTTCCCTTTTAAACCATAAATCTGTCCAAAAAACTCCATATTTACTTTAGCTGTTAATTTTTCCTCCAAGCTGATGTCTTGGGGGATGTAGCCTAGCGCACTTTTAGACTCACCAACATGCTCAACTTTGCCTTCATAAGATTTAATTATATGAGATATAATTTTCATCAAGGTTGATTTACCAGAGCCATTTGGACCTATTAATCCATAACAAACTCCTTCTGGAATCGTTAATGTAATACTTCTTAATGCTTGGGAAGCTCCATATTTTTTACTGACGTTCTCTATTTTCAACATTCGGCACTCTTTCCTTTCATCTCATTTATTTTTTAAAATGGCTTCAATAACACTCAAATATTCTTTGTAAGCACGCTCTCCTAAATCTGTTATACTAACTATAGTTTTTGGTTTTTTATCCACAAAGGTCTTTGTAATTAGCACATAACCAGCTTCTTCTAATTTTTTTAAATGCGAGCCCAAATTCCCGTCTGTTACAGATAAAGAACTTTTTAAGAAGGTGAAATCACATGTTTCATAAATCATTAATAAACTCATTATCCCTAACCGGACTTTTGGATGGATTAAATCATTTAAACTATTGACATTACTCATTTCCTTGTCCTTTTCTTTTTAAAATCACACCAGTTAATAACAAACTTCCTCCACCAATAAAAGCAAAGATAATGTTCATTAAACTAGGAAATAATAAAAATGTAGTTACACCTAAAACACTTAACCAGAACCCCATAATAAAAATCTCTTTAGCTAGAACAATACCTAAAAGTAAATACATTATGGATACCAATAAAACAATATAAAAGGGTAAATTATCTACTGTATATGGTAATAAACCAACACATATTAAAAAAATAAAGATACCTAAAATGATTCCAAGGCCAAGCCATGTGTATTGCAATTGAGTTCTTAAAAACAAGGGCATTGGTATCATTTTCCTTTGTTTAAAATATGTAGTTAAAGTGATAACCCAGCCCACAATACCTAAAACAAACCAAAAGACACCTATAGTTATTGAATTAGCAAAAAGTAAAGGTATTGAATACCCCATTATCCAAATAAGGCCCCAAATGATAAAATAAATACTTGTTTGTTTACAATACTCTGTTTTATAATTTGTAATCGTCTTGATATGAGATAAATTCTCTAATATTTCTGAATTATTCGATTTTTCATTCGACATAAATAAACTCCTCTTCTACAAAGAACTCTGTACTACAGAGTATAGAGTTAAATTTCCATTTAGTCAAGTTATTGGAAATGTTTTTTACAAATTAAGATAAAAAATAAAAATAACCACCTCCTTTTTTATGGGGAACGAAATCTCATAAATACCTTCTGCCACTTGATCCTTTCTGAAAACTTGGTTTAAACAATATAAACAGCAAATGAAGTTCCTTATTCAGCAGGCATTCGCCATCAGTTCTTTTCGTTCATTCTTTTCGCATGTTCACTGATAAGTGCTGCCTCCCTGCTCCCTTTTATGATGCGGAAACCGTCATAATCGGGATAGAGCGAATCATCGTCCTGAATGCTTGTTAAAATCCAAAATTGACTGCCAGCCCCTCCGAGTCGCTCAACCGCTGACAGCCAGCTTTGGTATACGTCAGGACGTGCTGATTGATTTTGATAGCCAAACTCTTCTAACACAACTGGTTTTCCAATTGTCTTCCCGCGGGTGATATGGTCTTCGATCCATTTCACTCCCCAAGCAGCAGACTTGTTCCAGTGATCTGGGTACAGATGATAGGTTCCATAATCGATATTAGAGAGAGCTGTCAAACGGTCCCAATCTACGCCTTCTCCGCCTCTGTAAAACCAATCTTCATGGCCTGGTATGCGAAAAAACCCTTCATCTCCTACTGCAACAAGATGGTGACGATCCAGCGATTTAATCCATGTACTCATTTCATCTGCCCATTTGACTAGTATATTACCCGTTGGATCTGACTGCACACGCGGCTCATTGGCCAATTCCCAAGTCATAATAGCTGGATCGTCCTTATATTGAACACCTGTGTACGTATTCGTTCTTTCTAAAACATAACGCACATAATTTTTGTAAGCATGTTGAATACGAGGATCTGTATAAAAGGCATCATGTGATCCTGCATTGAACCACTTTACGTATTGATTCATCCCGCCAAAGTCATCCCAATTGTTCACTAGCGGGATGACAAGCTTTATTCCTTCCTGTCCCGCTTTATAAATCGCATAATCTAGTTTTTGAAAACCCGATTCTTCATAGACCCCTGGACTAGATTGTAAAACGGAGTTTTCTTGAGGGGCCCCGTCGTGAAATCCCCAAATACGTAAGACCTTTAAATTCATTGCTTTCATATCATCGAACACTGCATCTACCATCTTTTTAGATTTGTAATGGAAATAGTAATTATTTGTACCAGCAAAGTAAAATGGTTGATTGTTCAGCGTAAATTGTGTACCAGATGTCTGCACATATGCGGCGGCTTTAATCGTAAGTGAAAACCAGCCGGCCCATATAGCGACCACAAGTATGAAGCAGGACACTCTTTGAGTCCATTTTTTCATTTACATTCTCCTCACAATCTATCCTTCTTCAGGTACAATCACATCGAGCCGAAGCGGTGTTTGTTCTTTTGAATCAAGTTCAATTGTCTGTTGTTTCAACAGTTTACTTTCTTTACCGATTCGAATTTCATATGTCCCGTGAAATGCTCGACATGTCACATTGCCATTAGCATCTGTTTTTTCAACTCTTTGTGTCGTCCACTCATTTAGAAGCTTTTCGTAACGTCTGCCTGCTTCATTTAAAGTCCAATCGTAATTTACGATGGCCGCATGCTCACCTCTCCAATGGGCACCTGCCCAAAATCCCCACATTAGCACTCCTTTTACGGCTGGATGACTAAATGCGACGCGATATAAAGCCTCTAGGTTATCCGCTCTTCTATTAGCGTCAGGGTGAACAGAGTCGTACTCTGTAACCCATATAGGAAGACCAAGCTCAGCAAGCACATCGAGCCTCTCTTTTACAATGACTGGATCGACCCGTTCTTCAAAATGTCCTTGAACACCAATCGCCTCAATAGGTGCGCCTAACTGACGCAGTTCATTGATATGTGCTTTATAAGCCTGGTGCTCACCATATGAGATCACATTATAATCATTCACAAACAATAGTGCTTGAGGGTCAATTTTTTTCGTTTCTTCATACATCCACTTCCAAATACTTTTCCCGAATCGGTCTTTAAAAAATGAACCATGCATCATTTCATTGTTTACATCCCAATGGCGGAATCTCCCTTTAAAATGATTGCCTGCATGCTCAAGCCGGTTTTTCATGGCTTCATACACTTCGTGATTCGGTAGTGACCTCAGCCAGCTTGGATTGGCATCCTCTACCTCCCAAAATAAAGCGTGCCCCCTTACTGGAAGTTGATGTTTATCTGCAAAATTCAGCATCGCATCTGCTTTTTCGTAGGTGATTCTCCCTCTTTCTGGCTCATTCGCATACCATTTTGCCTCGTTTTCAAAAACAGCCCAATTAAAATGCTTCACAAAAAAATCGGCATATTGTTGATTAAATAACACTTGGTCATTCATCGCTGAACCAAATGCGAATTCATGCCTGATTTGCTTCAACTCAACCTCTATTCCTGCTATTGGCTTTTTATCGTGATTTGTGACGTTTATTTCAAGATCTCTTTGTCTATGCTCTGAGATTCGATCATTCGCCTCTTTTTTCCACATCAGATTGTTCTGCTCATTTTCGCCCTTGTTTATTGATTGATGAAGAAAGCTTCTTTCTTTGACCATGTAAACACACCCTTATTTTCACTGGATTTATATTTCTTAAACAAACTGCCGGCTCAAAGAAACCGGCAGCTTAAATTTCATCTGTTAGTTGATCAGACGATGATATTCTGCGTAGGCAGTGGCCATATCCACTTGTGACCAAAAACGATGATAAGTGAAAACCGGTGCCCCATTTTCCCATTTGCCTGTTGCTTCATTAAATGAAGACTGATATTTACTCTCGAGTGAAGACCATGCTGGATCTTGTTTAATGTTCGGACGAAGATCAGCAAAACTCGTATAGACCCCATTACCTCCTCGCTGCGGATCAGAAGGAATAGTGCTTGATCCAGGAATCTGATTCCCTTGACCAAATGTCCCGTTCCAACCATTTGGGAAATACACCTCTTTTTTAAAGAAGCGGTCATAGTCCTCTCTTTCTTCCTCTGTCACAATGCCCACGCCATCATTGTAATTCCACGCAACCTCAAGGAGCTGTGCGGCGGCATCTTTCGCTCTGACACCAAGCGCTGTATAATCCCCTGTTTCAAGCTTAGTAGCAGCAGCAAAGAATGTTAAAGCCTTGACGAGACTCCCTAGTACGCCCGTATCCTGAGTTGGGTCTTTTGTGACAGCTGTTAAGTTTGGATTTCCTGTTGCAGACTGGAATCCATTCCAAGTGTCAGGCTGTCCGCTCCATGCAATATTTCCAGGAAGCCAAAACTCGCCAGGTGCACTCGTTGTGGCAACAGCAGCATTTGTTCCTCCTAGAATTCTTTGTCCTTGGTCATCTAAGAAATAACCCTCTTCATCCGACACAGGACGGCTGCCGATAAAAATGTAATCTAATGCATAGTCGACCCATTTTGTGATGCAAGATTTGGCCATTTGGACATTTTCAGATGTTTTGTCTCCGTCTTTCACAAAAATATAATAAAGCTCTGCTACGCGCTCCATCGGCCATGCCTGCATCCCGAACCAGTTATTAGAAGGCGGATCAAGATATACAGGTGCATCCTCATATGCCATATCATAAAAAGTACTTTTTCCCGCCGGATATGCACTATAGTCTCCATTCCAGCTATTGGTTGCGCCTCCTGCTATCGCTCCCTCTTTTGATTGAAGCCATACATAAAATTCAAGCTGCCTTTTTAATGTTTTTTCCCAATCGCTTGCACCGGTAGCGGAAGATGGCTTTAAACCACCATTGTCTGAGGACAAAGCATAAGCGGCGACAGGGTTTTGATACCCTTGGTGGCAGTGGCTCGCTCCGATACGCCATGACCAGTTTGCATAGTCGCCAAGTCCTCCACCCCAAGAGGTATACCACGCCATTAAGTAATGACAGGCACCCTTTCCGTTTCCAGGGTACGGATTCCCTTGCTTGCCGCTTCCAATCGTTTGAAAATACTTATCGTACATACCGTAACGGAGAAAATCACCCATTTTTTTCGCTTTATCAAGATAGGTTGAATTATTGTAGCCGAGTTCCTTTGCCCAATACATCGCTTGTATTGCACGCGCATCAGCATCCGTCGCATTGGTATAGCGCCACTGAGCAGCTGGTACTTGGTTTTCTTTTGTGAACAAGCTCATAAAGCCTTCATTTGGCTTCCCAAAAGATTTATCATCTTGTGATGGATGTGGGATCGCCTCCCATACAGATTCCTGCGGCCCGCGCTGGAACGTATTCACATATGCAGCTGTATGTGATGGATTGAGCAAGTTCCCATATTTATACCAGTTATCGACATCAAGCAGCCAGTGCATTAAATACGTTTCATTCGTTCCATAGGTTGATTTCAATTCACCATCAATCGGATCTTGACCAGCAGCACGAGCTCCGCTCAGCTGACTAGGATATTGATCTGGATATGGTTTTTCCGCTGCGTATGTGGCTGGGCTAGAAGGATTGTAGGCGCTCATATGCGGCTGCTCATCATTTCCATCTTCATTTACTGGGATGATGTACTTCTCCATATTGTCCCAGGCTGCCTCTAATTTGCTCCAATCCCCTGTGTAATGTCCGTACAACACCTCTAGCCACAGCCAATAGCTATACGCTTCTGACGTTGTCATATGCCCATAATCAGGCGCTTCGCAAATAAGCGTCTCAATTGAATGATACGGAATTCCTTCTGATGAAAAATATCCATTCCCATCACTTTTAATTTGATGATAAAGCGTTAAAAACCGTTCTTTGTTTGACAAATCCTTCACCCTTTCAAAAAATCTTGATTTTTATTTGTCTGGAAGTGTACCAAATACTAAAGCACCATCATCAAAAACAGGAATTCTCGTTGTTTTTTGCATATTGGATGTTAAGCCTTGAAAGGAATAATCATTTGAGGCATCCCATATATTCGACCCATTTGGTGCAGATAATCGAAATTGTATTTCCTTCTTATGCTCTGATTCTCCTCCAGGAAAAATCGCTACGCCTGTAAAATCAATTTCTGCATAATACACGTGAGCTGATGCGTCATATACCTTGAGCGGAGATAAGGAAGCGCCTTCATTGTAGGCGGCTGTCACTTGAATATCTTTTTCTGTGAATCCCTTTGCAAAGACCTCACTCAGATTGACGTAATATCTAAAGGAGAGCGTTTGACTACGTCTAGCCGGCCATCCGGACCGATTGTATAGAACCGCCTTTACTTGAGTAGATGTTACATCGTTATTCATCACTGCTGCCTCTACAAAAAACTCATCCTCTGGTTGTTCTTTAGGCGGGAAATTGGGCAGTTTGAATTGCCCTTTTCCAAACAGCTGCACCATTTTGGCTATATTTCCTGTAAAAGCGGCATTATAGTCCGTCGCCACCTCGTTTGATACATAATCAGAGATGTCATCGTCATATTGATCCTGTGCATTAGGTCCGCCAACGAGCGCCCCATAAAGAGTGTGACGATGATTCGAAGGATTTGTCAGTTGATTAGACCATGAACCGTGTGCAGTTCGGTGGTGTGGATGCTTCGGCGGGTTCTGGCCAAACCCAACGACATAGCTTTTATTAAGCGGATTATCACCAAGCATATAGTGAGTTTGGTTGATCGCGAACGTTTGGTATCGATTCTTTTTTTCTTTATCTGACACCCAATCAGCGTAAACAAAGGCTAAAAATGCTGCATTTGCTGTATAACGCAGTGAGCCCCATTGATCTAGCCATGCCAAACCGCCAGGCGTATAAGTGATTCTTTCGACTTTTCCATTTTGAACAAAACCCGTCGTCCAGTAATCGAGATTACGCTCTGTCGATTCTATAAATCGATTCTCTTTCGTGATTCTGGCGAGTAAGATTTGCGAAGCAAAAAAAGTATTGTCCCAAGACATGGTAAACGTATAATCCCAATCCTTCGGCCATTCCTCTACTGCTTTTAATGCTTGATTTAAATAGGTTTCTTCATTTGTTGCCAAGTACAGCCAGATTCCGCCCCAAATGAGTTCATCAATATAGCCGCTCCATGAGTTGTAAAACGGCTGAGCGTTTGTGACACAATCTGTATACTCGCCGCGATACCTGTCAGCAAATGCATAAAGCTGTTTCGCGTGCGTCAGAAGCTTTGCTGCATAAGGGGCATCTGTCTCTTTAAAAATGATAGAACCCGCTGCTAAAGCTGCCGCAGTTTGGGCGGCCACTTCTGTTCCAGGGCAATTTTCATCAATTTTAAAAGCTGGCCGGCTCATCGGCATCACTTCTGCCGGTCCCCACCAAGCATGATCAGCATTCCCATCACCTACCTGCGCCCAAAACTCATTCGGACCTGTATGTGCTTTCAAAAAATAATCTGTTGCCCACCTGATTTGATCTAAGATGTCATCAAGCAGTTCTGCCTCTTCATAGGCTTCTCGGTATTCATATACTGTCCATGCAAGCACAGCTGCTGAGTAGGCCATCGGAAGTCCAAATTTCACATGATCACCTGCGTCATACCAGCCGCCAGTTAAGTCATGCCCTACATCCTTCCCATCCTCTAGTCCAGAATCTCCCCGCCAGTTGAGACGGTTGCTTTTAGGTAGCTTTCCAGACCGCTGCGCTTCATAAAACAACAAGGATTTTTGAAGAACCTCTACATAGTTATAAGATGCCATTTCTGTATGACTCACCCCTTCTATTTAGTCAAACATGAATAGACAAGCCACCTCCTTTTATTCAGAACGTGATTTGAACAGCTTTGAAAAGAATCAAATATGTTTCAAAAATAAGCATAGTAAACAGCAATCAGCTTTGCGCTCATCGAAGTTTTTTTCTCTTGATTCTTTCTGTGACTGTACCCAGAATGATCATATGTCGCATGAGAACATTTCAGACGGCGAAATTCTCTTTTTTGCTCTATTTGGGTAGAAAGAATGACATACAATCTCTTCTTTTAAAACATCACGCTAAATCAAGGTATATGAATGAATTAGAAAATGATTCCATTTGGTGGAAAATCTTTATTAGTTAACATAATAATATTATTGTATATATAAAAAAGAAACGCCCCTTTAAGGGCGCTCTTCATTAATCGCATTAAAACAAAGAAAGCTGGTTTTGATCGGGAAGTGCTTCTAAGCAGCCTTGACGATCTAAATATTCTAGGATCGTTTTCGACACTTTTCCGCGTTTTTGTAAATCTTCTTTTGAAAGGAATTCCCCGTCTTGTCGTGCGCGAACAATATTTAACGCAACGTTCGTTCCGAGTCCAGGGATTGAGTTGAATGGCGGAATCAATCCGTCACCATCAATGATAAACTCTGATGCACTTGATCGGTAAAGGTCCACTTTTTTGAAATGGTAGCCTCTTTCACACATTTCAAGTGCAAGCTCTAGTACAGTTAATAGGTTCTTTTCTTTCGGTGATGCATCTAAACCTTTTGAGTTAATATCGTCCATGACCGCTCGAATCGCATTTGATCCTTTTGTCATTGTTTCAATATCAAAGTCATCTGCACGAACGGTAAAGTAAGCCGCATAGTATAAAAGTGCATGATGCACCTTAAAGTAGGCAATCCGTACAGCCATTAATACGTAAGCAGCTGCGTGGGCCTTAGGGAACATGTATTTGATCTTTTTACAAGAATCAATATACCAGTTCGGTACATTATTATTCTTCATTTCTTCTTCCCATTCAGGGGGAAGTCCTTTTCCTTTACGAACAGACTCCATGATTTTAAAGGCAAGTGACGGTTCTAAGCCCTGATAGATGAGATAGACCATAATATCGTCACGGCACCCAATCACTTCACTTAGTTCACACGTTTTATTGTGAATGAGCTCTTGCGCGTTCCCGAGCCATACATCCGTCCCGTGTGATAATCCAGAGATCTGAACGAGCTCTGAGAAGGTTGTTGGTTTTGTATCCTCAAGCATTTGCCGAACAAACCTTGTCCCAAACTCTGGAATACCGAGTGTACCTGTTTTACAGCCAATTTGCTCCTCTGTTACACCAAGAGGCTCTGTTCCTTGGAAAATTTTCATCACTTCTGGATCATCTGTTGGAATCGTTTTTGGATCGATTCCGCTTAAATCCTGAAGCATACGAATAACCGTAGGATCATCGTGCCCTAGTATATCAAGTTTAAGCAAGTTGTCATGGATTGAGTGGAAATCAAAATGCGTCGTTTTCCAATCAGAACCTGTCGCATCTGCTGGAAATTGAATTGGTGAGAAATCGTAAATGTCCATATAATCCGGCACTACAATAATACCGCCTGGATGCTGGCCCGTTGTCCGTTTTACCCCTGTACAGCCTTGTACAAGCCGGTCGATTTCTGCGCCCCTCATATGAAGATTATGATCTCCAGCGTAGCCTTTCACGTAACCATATGCTGTTTTTTCTGCAACAGTACCAATCGTACCTGCTCGGTATACATACTCTTCACCAAACAGCTCTTTCGTATAATTATGGGCAATCGGCTGATATTCACCTGAGAAGTTCAAATCGATATCAGGGACTTTGTCTCCTTTAAAACCTAAGAACGTTTCAAACGGAATATCATGCCCGTCTTTTTTGTACGGCGTGCCACATTCCGGGCAGTCTTTGTCAGGAAGGTCAAAGCCTGAACCAACAGATCCGTCGTTAAAGAACTCGGAATGCTTACAGCTTGGACATACATAATGCGGCGCAAGCGGGTTCACTTCGGTAATCTCTGTTAAAGTTGCAACAAGAGATGAGCCGACAGATCCCCTTGAACCAACAAGATATCCGTCATCAAGTGATTTTTTTACAAGCTTATGAGAGATTAAATAAATAACGGCGAATCCATGGCCGATAATACTTTTTAATTCTTTCTCAATACGGTCTTCTACGATTTTCGGCAAATCATCTCCGTAGATGCTACGCGCCATTTGATAGCTCATTTCCCGTATTTCTTCATCTGCACCTTCAATTTTTGGTGTGTATAGGTCATCTTTGATTGGTTTAATGCTTTCGACCATCTCAGACACTTTTTTCGTATTCGTCACGACGATCTCTTTCGCTTTTTCCTCTCCTAGAAAGGAGAATGCTTCAAGCATTTCATCTGTCGTTCTAAAATGAACTTTTGGCAGTTCATGACGGTTCAGCGGATTTGCTCCACCTTGTGATGAAATTAAGATTTTACGATAAATTTTGTCTTCTGGATGAAGATAATGTACATTTCCAGTTGCTACGACTGGTTTATTCAGCTTTTCGCCAAGCTTCACAATGTTTGTGATGATTTCTTTTAACGCTCGTTCATCTCGAACAAGCTCCAGCTGCAGCAGATGCTGATACACTTCTGGCGGATGAACTTCTAAATAGTCGTAAAATGCTGCAATGTCTTCCACCTCATCAGGTGATTTTTGCATCATTCCTTCAAACACTTCACCCTTATCACAGGCAGACCCGATAATTAAACCTTCTCGATATTTCTCAAGCTGTGAGCGCGGAATGCGCGGCACTCGGTAGAAATAATGAATATGAGAAAGAGAAACAAGCTTGAATAAATTTTTCAGCCCAGTCTCATTTTGTGCGATCAGAATGGCATGGTAAGGACGTGAGCGCTGGTAAGCATTAGACTGACCCATGTTTTCATTCAATTGATCGTGATAGGCAATATCCTTTTCAGCGGCATCTTTTAGCATTTTCAGCATGAGGTAGCCCGTCGCCTCTGCATCGTAAATGGCCCGGTGATGCTGCGTCAGTTCTATATCGAATTTTTTACAAAGTGTGTTCAGCCGGTGATTCTTAAATTCAGGGTAAAGGAATCGGCCAAGTTCCAGTGTATCAATCACAGGGTTTGACGCTTTATCTGTTTTTAACAGGCGCTTGTACGCTGTATTTAAAAAGCCCATATCAAAGCTTGCATTGTGCGCAACAAGGATATCTTGTCCAATCCATTCTTTGAAATCCCGTACGACATCGACGACATCTGGAGCATCTCTGACCATATCATCCGTGATACCTGTTAATTCGATCGTTGTCGCTGATAATGGGTGATGAGGATTTGCAAATGCCTCAAAACGGTCAATGATTTCTCCGCCTTTTATTTTCACTGCTGCCAGCTCAATGATCGTGTCATACACAGCTGAAAGTCCAGTTGTCTCGACGTCAAATACGACATACGTTGCATCCTCTAACAAACGGTGCTCTGGGTTATAGGCAATAGGTACTCCGTCGTCAACCAAGTTGATTTCCACACCATACATCATTTTGATGTCATGCTTTTTACTTGCTGCATACGCATCTGGGAAGGATTGTACAACCGCATGATCCGTCAGGGCAATTGCTTCATGTCCCCATTTTTTTGCTTGTTCTACCAACTTGCCGATGCCAGTAACAGCATCCATTTGACTCATTGGGGAATGCAAATGAAGCTCGACACGCTTTTCACCCTCAGGTGCCGTATCTTCTTTCAGCTGAGGTTTCATTTCGTTTACATCATTGGCAATCATGACAAGGTCTCTAACAAACGTATCGTTTTGAATGCTTCCTCTTGCTTTGACCCACATGCCTTTTTTTAATGATTTCATCAGCTGGGCATCTTCTTTTTCTCTTGCAAACATTTTGATTAAAATACTGTTTGTATAATCTGTAATTTTAAAAATACAAAGCGTTCTGCCGCTTTTCAGCTCACGCGTTTCTGCATCGAATACGTAGCCCTGGACGGTGATTCTTCTTTCCTCATCCATAATACTATCAAGCGTACGAATTTCTTCATTGTCTTTAATTTGATAGCCAATCATGAGAGGGCCAGACGGACCTTCCTCCTGCTCCTCACTTTCCTTCTTCTCCATCTCAGTGAGGGCTTGCATCGCTCTTTCTTGATCTTCAGCAAGCTTTTGTTCTCTGAACTTCTGAATCTCTTGATCTGATACAAAAATTTCTGTATCAAATTGAAGTTCTGGAAAGCCTACTTGTTTAAAAGCAGCCTGGAGCATTGGACTGTACTTCTTCTTGATGGCCAAAGCCTCTGTTTCGCTTTTCGTTTTGATAATGATTTTATGTCCAGACAGCGATGGTTTTTGCTGCTGAAGCAAGCTGATGATTGGAGGAGAAATTCCTTGAAGCTCTTCCACACAATGTGACCAATACGATTGAACGAGCTCTTCAGAGATGCTTGGATCATTGACTTCAATCGTACAAGTAACTTGTGCAATATGAGAAAATGCATTTGTCAGCCTGCTGAGAAACATCGCATATACCTTGTAAGGCAGAAGCGCCTTAAATTTAAAAAGAAAATGCCACGTTTTCGTCGCTTTATGCACCGTCAATTTGACGATTTCTCCTTCTTCAAAGTAACGACTGAGGTCATCATCTGTCATTTGAATCTGATTGAGTAATATATGAAATTGCCGCCGTGTGATCGGTAATTGTTCATCCAAGACAGGACCCTCCTTTTGTCAATCAGAAAGGTACCTCTTTTCTACAGGAGGTACCTTCATTTTTTTGTTCGTTTTTTATGCTTGGCGTATAAATGAAATCAGCTCATCAACAGATACTTCGTGTGATTCCCCTGATTTTCTAAACTTCACTTCAACAATGCCTTCTTCTGAACGTTTTCCGCAGCTAATGCGAATTGGCAGCCCAATTAAATCACTGTCTGCAAATTTCACTCCGGCACGCTCCTGGCGGTCATCGAAAAGTACGTCAAAGCCCTCATCTTCTAAGCGCTCGTATAACGTTTCAGCTAGCTCTTTTTGAGCATCGTTTTTCATATTTAATGCAAGGAGGTGAAGGTCATATGGCGCAACAGCTTCCGGCCAAATGATTCCTTTCTCATCGTGATGCTGTTCAACAATCGCTGAAAGCGTTCTAGAGATACCGATACCATAGCAACCCATAATCATTGGCTGCGCTCGACCATTCTCATCAAGGTACGTCGCATCCATTGACTCAGAATAACGAGTGCCTAGTTTAAAGACTTGTCCTACTTCAATCCCCTTGGCAAACTGGATTGTGCCTTCTCCATCTGGAGAAACGTCTCCTTCTTGAATCAAACGAAGATCTGTGAATTCTTTCACTGACACATCACGCGCAGGATTGACATTGACATAGTGATGATCCGCCTCGTTTGCACCTGCGACAGCATTTGTCATGCCTTTAACCGCAAGGTCTGCATAAATATCGACTTCTGCTTCCAGCTTCACTGGGCCAACAAATCCGGGCTCTGTTCCAATGACTTCCAGTACTTCTTCGCGAGTAGCAAGCTCTACAAGCTGTGCTCCTACCAAGTTTTTCACTTTCACATCATTTACTTCATGGTCGCCTCTCGTCAGGATGAGAACATACGCATCATCTGCTTTAAACAAAACAGACTTGATACAAAGAGAAGGATCAACTTCTAAAAATCCAGCGATGTCTTGAATCGTTTTCACTTGCGGTGTATGGACTTTTTCAAGTTCTTTGAAGTCCGCAGGGTTTGCTTCTTCCCCTTGATATACAGCTTCAGCCATTTCAATGTTCGCAGCATAGGAAGATGTGTCAGAGTATGCGATTGTATCTTCTCCTACTTCTGACAGTGCCATAAACTCATGTGTATCTTTTCCTCCCATTGCACCAGAATCTGCAATGACTGGTCTAAAATTAAGACCTACTTTTGAGAATACATTGGAGTAAGCTGTAAACATCTTATTGTAAGTGTCATCAAGGCTTTCTGGTGAAGAGTGGAATGAGTACGCATCTTTCATAATAAATTCACGTCCGCGCAGCAGCCCAAAACGCGGTCTCTGTTCGTCGCGGAATTTTGATTGAATTTGATAAAGAGTTAAAGGAAGTTTCTTATACGATTTCACTTCGCTGCGTACGAGTGATGTAATCACTTCTTCGTGCGTTGGGCCAAGTGCAAACTCACGGCCATGACGATCTTTCATACGCATCAATTCTGGACCGTATGTATACCATCTTCCTGACTCTTGCCACATTTCTGCCTGCTGCAGCACTGGCATTAACAGCTCAGCTGCTCCCGCCTTTTCCATCTCTTTGCGAACGATGGATTGAATATGCTGGATGACTTTATGAGCAAGCGGAAGATAATGATAGATTCCGCTTGTATTTTGTCTAATGAACCCAGCTCTTACTAATAGCTGGTGACTTTTTGCTTCAGCATCTGCCGGCACCTCTCGAAGAGTTGGAATAAAAGTCAGGGATTGTCTCATGTCGTTACACCTCATTTATGAAATAGGACTTCTCACAAAAACTCTTGTTTCCCGTAATGAGAAACAAGAGACATTGGTTTTTATAAAAATAATCGCTGGATGTCATTCCACGTAACCACTAGCATTAACAGCATGAGGAATGCAACACCGATAAAGACAACAAGTGCTTCTTTCTCACGATTAATTGGTTTACCGCGAATGGCTTCAACAAACAAGAATAGTAAACGTCCTCCGTCTAGTGCAGGAATCGGCAATAAATTCACGATGCCTAAGTTAATACTAAGGAACGCCGCAAACTGCATTAATGTTAACACACCTTGCTTAGCTACTTCTCCTGTCATGTCATAAATCCCAACAGGACCTGCTAACATATCTAATGAAAATTGCCCTGTGACAATTTTTTGCAAGTTCGTTAAAATCAAACCTGCTGTTGAAATCACAGTCGTTCCTGAGGATGAAATAACCTTCAGAAATCCATTTTCCGTTGGCGGATAAGATCCGAAACGGCCAATGTTTTTTCCGTCTGCTTTCACAGCTTCTGGTACAACCTGCACAGTGCTTTCTTTACCGTCTCGGTCAATGACGACATTCATTTTTTTCTCAGGGTTCTTTTGAACGGTTTGAACGACGTCTGTCCAAGAATTCATTTTATCCCCGTTAATGGACACGATGTGGTCTCCCTGCATGAGTCCAGCTTCTGCCGCTCGGCCGTCTTTCGTCAGCTTGCCGAGTACAGGATCATCAACGGTGACCCCTTGAATAAATCCTAGAGCAACTAAAATCACATACGCCAAAATAAAGTTCATAATCGGTCCAGCTGCGATCGCTTTAATACGCTGCCATACCGTTTTTGATCCAAATTGACGATTGTACGGTGCGATTTGAATCTCTTCACCATCTGCAATATAAAAGCTTGTTTGACTCACATTGTAGCCAGTCAAAATATCTTCATTTCCAGCTTCATATCCTGAGATTCTCATGGCATGATCTAAATCAATCTGCTCAACTTCGATGACAAGTGCATCAGGATATTTTTCTTTATCATTTAAGATGATTTTTTCTACTTCATTTTGCTCATTGAATAAGAGCCCCACTGTATGACCTGGTTTAATTTCAATGACTTCAGGGTCCTCTCCTGCCATTTTAACAAATCCGCCAATAGGGAGAAGTCTAATGGTATAAACGGTTTCCTTTCGTTTAAAGGAGAAAATCTTCGGTCCAAAACCAATTGCGAACTCACGGCATAAAATCCCCGCTCGCTGCGCCATAATTAAATGGCCAAGCTCGTGGAAAAAAACGAGCGTTCCAAAAATAATAATAAACGCAATCACTGTATTCACGAACATACCACCTTATGTGAGGATTGATTGAACAAAGTCTCGTGTATCTTTGTCCACTTCATGGATATCTTGCAAACTAGGCGTTGAAATCACATGATGTCTGTTTAGTGCCTTTTCAATCAATTCTTCAATTTGCAGGAACGTTACTTTGCCTTTCAGAAATGCATCGACTGCCATTTCATTTGCTGCATTGAGCACAGAAGGCATTGTCCCCCCTATTTTACCTGATTCATAAGCAAAATGTAAGCAGCGATACCTGTCAAAATCCGCTTTTTGGAAATTCAATTGTCCAATCTCCCAAAGGTTCAATGATTTCGCTTCTGGTAATGACGCCCTGTCAGGGTATGTGAGTGCATATTGAATGGGCACTCTCATGTCAGGTGTCCCTAACTGAGCCATGACGCTTTTGTCGTGAAATTCCACCATCGAATGGATAATGCTCTCCTTATGTAACAGCACATCAATTTGGTCATAAGGTATATCAAACAACCAATGCGCTTCAATCACCTCGAGCCCTTTATTCATCATCGTCGCTGAATCAATGGTAATTTTCGCTCCCATTGACCAGTTTGGGTGATTCAGCGCTTCTTCAACCGTAACACCTTCAAGTTCAGTTCGTTTTTTATCTCGGAAACTACCACCTGAAGCTGTCACGATTAAGCGTTCAATGTTTTTAGCTTGTTCACCTTGCAGGCATTGAAAAATAGCGGAATGCTCACTATCGACAGGAAGTAAAGGTACGTCATATCTTTTCGCGTACTCTTTTACTATATGACCAGCTGTCACAAGTGTTTCCTTATTTGCGAGTGCAATCGTCTTTTTTTGTTCAATGGCCTTTAATGTTGGAACAAGCCCGACACTTCCGACAAGGGCATTGACCACAACGTCCACTGCTTCATAGGTCGCGGCTTCGATGTTGGCTTCATCACCAGCAGCTATCTTGACATCGTATTCAAATGAATGACCTTTTAGCGTGTGATAGGCCTCTTCACTTAAGCATCCGACAAATTCAGGCTGAAACTGTTCAATGATTGGTATGGCTTTGTCTACATTTCGGCCAAACGTCATGGCTTTCAGCTTAAATTTGTCTGGGTGCTGCCTCATCACATCTAATGTTTGTTCTCCAATTGATCCTGTTGCGCCTAATAGCGAAATATATCTCAAATTGCCACTCCTTCTCTCGTTCAATAAGTTTCTATGAGGTTAGCTGGCAAACGTTGCGAGCAGTAAATATAAAAACGGCAGAACGAATAAAAAGCTGTCAAACCTGTCCAAAATCCCGCCATGTCCAGGGAGAATTGTCCCTGAATCCTTTACGTGGTAATGACGCTTTAAAGCAGATTCCACAAGGTCGCCAAGCTGCCCAAAGATACTAAGCAAAAGCGTAATAAACATAACAAGCAGATATGATGGCAAAAATCCTGTAACCGCCTGAAACACAAATGACAACACGACCGCTGTGACGATTCCACCGATAAATCCTTCTACTGTTTTGTTTGGGCTGATCTCTGGCCAGAGCTTTCGTTTCCCCATAGATTTCCCAATAAAATACGCACCTGAGTCAGTGGACCAAATAATCACTGCTGCGAAGAAGATCGCACTCATGCCATATAAGCCTCTAATTTGGATAAAATAATAGAAACTGACACCAATATATAATGTCGCTAATATCACAAAAGCAACCTCATCGAATGTGAAAGAGTTTTTGCTCAACACTGTATAAGTTAAAAGAATTAAGACTGCAAATAAAGCAATCTGCATTTTTGATGCGTCTACGTTCGGGAAGAAGCTGTTCTCTCCGCCCATTAAAAGCCAAAGCAATATTAAGCTGACAATACCAGGAAAGCTGAAAATCGATATCTTTTTCATTCTTAGAAGCTCAAAGAGAGCGACACTTCCCATTAAGTAAATCAGCAGGGTAAATGGCATCTGTCCATATATAACTGCAAGTAAAAAGACTGCAGCTGCCAAAACACCCGTCAAAATTCTTTGTTTCATCTGCACCACCCTCTAAATTCCACCGAACCTCCGGCCGCGGCGCTGGTATTCTCCGATAGCGCCTATAAGATGCTCATCAGAAAAGTCAGGCCAAAGCACATCCGTAAAGACAAACTCGCTGTACGCAATTTGCCAAAGCATAAAGTTGCTTAATCTAATTTCTCCACTTGTGCGAATAAGCAAATCCGGATCTTGAAGAGATTCTGTCATTAAATAAGCTGAAAACATCTCTTCTGTGATGTCTTCTGCTTGAAGCTTACCTTCTTTGACTTTTTCAGAAATTTGTCTGCATGCGGAGACGATTTCTGTGCGCCCTCCATAGTTGAGCGCAAAATTCAAAACGAGTCCGTCGTTATTCGCCGTACTCTTTACTGCGTTCTCTACCGCTCTTTTCGTATGCTGCGGGAGGCCGTCTGGATCACCTGTTAAGCGCACACGGACATTTTCCTCGATGAGCTCGGGCAGGTAGATGTTCAAAAATTCTTCAGGAAGTTTCATTAAAAAGTCTACTTCTAGTTTTGGACGTTTCCAATTTTCCGTAGAGAAAGCATACAAAGTCAGCACTTTGACATTCAGCTCATTTGCAAGCTTTGTCATGCGCTTGACGACTTTCATTCCTTCATGATGTCCTGCTACCCGCGGAAGAGCACGTTTTTTCGCCCATCTTCCGTTCCCATCCATGATAATGGCGATATGTGCAGGAATTTCTCCATTTAATATGTCTTCTTTTGTCAGACTTTCTAAGTTGGAAGCTGCAGTTTGCTGATTCTTCCAATTTTTGAGTATATTGAGCATGAGATTCCTCCATCACCCAAAAAGGTTGCGTTTCCGCTAATAATATAGTCACCAACAGTATTAACAAAAAAACCCCCTGTAAACATGAAGAGGGTCTTTTCACTATTATCTATTGTACATAGTTTTTTCTTAAACTTCCATGATTTCTTTTTCTTTATCTTTCGTCACATCATCAATTTTAGCGACATATTCATCTGTCAATTTTTGAACATCCTCTGTTGATGATCTTAATTCATCCTCAGTGATCTCACCATTTTTCTCGAGCTTTTTCAACTCATCGTTTGCATCACGACGAACATTACGAACAGCTACTTTTGCTTCTTCTGAATATTTTCTTACCACTTTCACAAGCTCTTTACGTCTTTCTTCTGTTAGTGCAGGAATCGCAATACGGATCACATTTCCGTCACTTGTTGGCGTGATGCCAAGATCAGACTTTTGGATCGATTTTTCGATATCACCGATAGCTGTTTTATCATAAGGTGTGATAATCAGCATACGTGCTTCTGGCACTGTGATTGACGCGATTTGGTTAAGTGGTGTTTGTGCACCGTAATAATCAACCGTCACTTTATCAAGCAATGAAGCATTTGCTCTGCCCGCACGAACAGTTGCAAGTTCACGTCCGTATGCTTGAACGGCTTTTTCCATTTTTTCTTTCGTTTGGTTCAATACTTCTTTTGACACGTTATTTCCCCCTCACTATCGTTCCAATTGATTCGCCATTTACGGCACGTTTAATATTTCCTTCTTCCATAATAGAGAATACGATTAATGGAATGTCATTGTCCATACATAATGAGGACGCAGTAGAATCCATTACTGCAAGCCCTTCTTTTAGCACATCAAGATATGAAAGCTTGTCATATTTTACTGCATCCGCATCTGTACGAGGATCAGCACTGTAGACACCGTCTACATTATTTTTCGCCATTAAAATGACATCTGCTTCAATTTCTGCTGCACGAAGTGCTGCCGTTGTATCTGTAGAGAAATAAGGGTTACCAGTACCTGCAGCAAAAATCACGACACGTTTCTTCTCAAGATGACGGATCGCTTTTCTTCTTATGTATGGTTCTGCAACCTGTCTCATTTCGATAGAGGTTTGTACCCTAGACTGAATGCCAAGCGTTTCTAGGCTGTCCTGTAGCGCGAGTGAATTCATCACTGTTGCCAGCATGCCCATGTAGTCTGCTGTTGCACGGTCCATTCCTAAGTCACTACCTGTCTTACCGCGCCAAAGGTTTCCTCCGCCTACAACAACTGCAACCTCAACATCTAGCTCTGCAATTTCTTTTACTTGCTTTGCAATTGAATGAATGACAGTTGGGTTAATTCCATTTCCAGCATCACCTGCTAGTGCTTCGCCACTTAGCTTCAGTACAATGCGATTATATTTCGGTTTGCTCATGATAACCTCCAAGTGTATACTATACCGTCTCTTATTATGCGTAAGAAACTGCCTTTTGTAAATCAATATCCTCTAAAAAATAGGGAACACAGTGCTTGTGCTCCCTAAAAAAGCCCCAGAGAGCTTTTCAAACATTATTTTTTCACTTGGCTCATCACTTCATCAGCAAAGTTGTCTTGACGCTTCTCGATGCCTTCGCCCACTTCATAGCGAACATAAGTTTGAATGCTTGCGTTTTTCGCAGCTACTACTTGTTTCACTTTTTCATCTGGGTTTTTAACGAAAGCTTGGTCAAGTAAACAAATTTCTTCGAAGAATTTGTTTAGACGGCCTTCTACCATTTTAGCAACGATGTTTTCAGGCTTTCCTTCTTGAAGCGCTTGCTGCGTTAATACTTCGCGCTCACGGTTTGCTTCTTCTTCTGACACTTGGTCACGAGAAATGTATTTAGGGTTTACAGCAGCAACGTGCATTGCGATGTCTCTTGCAAGCTCTTCGTCAGTTGTTCCGTTAAGAACAGCTAACACACCGATGCGTCCGCCCATGTGTAAGTAAGAACCGAATGCTGCGTTATCTTCTTTCGTGATAACAGAGAAACGACGTAGAGTGATTTTCTCTCCGATTTTCGCAATTGCAGATGTAATATGCTCTTCAACTGTTGAACCGTTTTCCATTTTAGAAGCATGAGCTTCTTCAATTGTTGCAGGTTTAGCAGCAAGCAAATGATCAGCAAGTTCGTTAAGAAGTGATTGGAATCCTTCGTTTTTCGCAACGAAATCAGTCTCAGAGTTCACTTCTAGGATCACGCCTGTGTTGCCGTCAGTTTTGATAAGAGTTAATCCTTCTGCAGCAATACGGTCTGCTTTTTTCGCAGCTTTTGCAATTCCTTTTTCTCTTAGAAGATCGATTGCTTTATCGATGTCACCATCAGTTTCTGTTAACGCTTTTTTACAGTCCATCATACCTGCACCAGTTTTTTGACGCAGTTCTTTCACTAATTGAGCAGTAATAGCCATTTTACATTTCCTCCTTCTATGTTAAAACACGGATTACTAGGTGAAAAAAAGGTGATAAAAGGCATTTCCCTCTTATCACCTTTTGAATAGGTTACGCAGTTGTTGTTTCAGTTTCTGTCGTTTCTTCTACAACAGCTTCTTCTTCGCCTTGTTTAGACTCAAGAATCGCATCTGCCATTTTAGCAGTTAGAAGTTTTACAGCACGGATTGCATCATCGTTTGCAGGGATCACAACATCAATTTCGTCTGGATCACAGTTTGTGTCAACGATACCGATGATTGGGATATTCAATTTACGAGCTTCTGCAACTGCAATACGCTCTTTACGAGGGTCGATAATGAAAAGTGCATCCGGAAGACCTTTCATGTCTTTGATTCCGCCTAGGAATTTTTCAAGACGTTCTAATTCTTTTTTCAGTTGAACGACTTCTTTCTTAGGAAGAACATCGAATGTACCGTTTTCTTGCATTTTTTCAATATCTTTTAAACGTTTGATACGTTTTTGGATTGTTTCAAAGTTTGTTAAAGTTCCACCAAGCCAGCGTTGGTTCACATAGAACATACCAGAACGGATTGCTTCTTCTTTCACTGAATCTTGTGCTTGCTTTTTCGTACCAACGAAAAGGATTTTTCCTCCGTCAGCAGCAAGGTTTTTCGTGAAGTTGTAAGCTTCTTCTACTTTTTTCACCGTTTTTTGAAGATCGATGATGTAGATACCGTTACGCTCTGTAAAGATGTAACGCTTCATTTTTGGGTTCCAACGGCGTGTTTGGTGACCGAAGTGTACACCAGCTTCTAGCAATTGTTTCATAGAAATAACTGACATGTTGTTGCCTCCTAATATAATGGTTTTTTTTCCTCCGCTCAAGTCATGTTCACATAAAACTGCGCCACGGCAGCACCTTCATACGAATCATTAAGCGTGTGTATTTAACACCAAGAAATAATATAACACATGATGGACTGACAATCAAGAATCCTTTACAGCTTTCCGCTAAATTTTAATAAAAGCTCGATTTCTGTCTTTCCAGTTTTCAGTTCTTTCGCTATTTCTTCTAGCGAATGCCCTTGGTCATATAAGGTCTTCACCTGATCCTCGAATGTTTCTTCTATTTCATTTTCAGAAGGCACAGAAGCTTCTGATTCAAGATGTGGAACGGGTTCGTTTACCTTCTCTTCCTGCACTTCAACTTCGCTCAGGAGAGCCGACAAGTGCTCTGGTACTGGCTCTTCACTTTCTACCGATTGCTGGGATTCAATTGGTGTTTGTGGCTGCTTTGGTGTCTGAAAATCCGATTTCAGCTCTACAGCAGAAAAATCAGGGGAAGCGGCTGCCACTTTTGATAGTTTGTCATTCTCTTCTTTGACTTCCATCAAAAATGCAGCCAGGGTATTTTCCGTTTCTTCTAGAAGTTCTCGCTGCTTTTGTTCAGTTGCCTTCAGCGAATTCATTCTCGTATATAAAATGATCACAAAATAAATAAGTGCAGCATGAAGCATGAAGCTAATCAGCCATAACATATTTTTTCACTCACTAACTCTTTAAGATTGAATGGCTTTATCAAGCAGATGCTTAAGCTTGAACAATGCCTTTGAATGAATTTGCGAAATGCGTGAGGTCGATAAATTGAGCACGTGACCGATTTCCGTTAACGTCAGTTCCTCTTTATAGAATAGACTGATCACGAGCTTTTCTTTTTCAGATAGCTCGGTCATTTTTTCAGCAAGCTGTTCTATTAATTCATCTTTCAGCATCTTCTCCTCAGGTGTCACAGTTTTCTCGTCACGAATCATGACTTGGACGTTTTCACCGTCTTCTTGATCATGCAGCTTCTCGTCGATTGAAAGCAGATTTGCAAAGAAACCTTCATTCATTGTTGTGACAACATCCTGTTCACTCATGCCAAGTTCCTCTGCCACTTCTGTCGGCGTCACATTTCGTAAATAGCGTTGTTCAAGCTTTTCAATAGCCGCTTCTACTTTTTTTGTTTTTTCTCTTGATGTACGAGGCAGCCAGTCCTCTTTACGAAGACCGTCGATGATGGCCCCGCGGATTCTGAAGGATGCATATGTATCAAACTTCAGATCTCTTCCGGGGTCGAATTTTTCAAGGGCATCATATAAACCGAGCATCCCTAGACTGATCAAGTCTTCTTTATGCACTGACTTCGGGAGACCGATGGAAATTCTTCCAACATGATATGTGACGAGCGGCATATAGCGGCGCATAAGATCATCTCCAGCAGCTGGGTCCTTCCACTCTTTCCATCTAGCCCATAGCGCCTGATCTTCGTAATTTAAGGATTGCATCTTTCTCCCCCTATACTTCCTTAGTTATATCTTCATAATGCCTTGCTTCACAGTGCGGATCTCAAGCTCTGTCGTAAGCGGGTCAAATTCAATCGTACGGCCATTGTTCCCGCCCGTATCCTCACTAATGATCGGGATGCGATAAAGAGACAGATGTTCTTTAACAGCTGATACGTTTCTAGGTCCAATTCTCATTAGATCATTGGTTGTCTTAAACTTAAACATTTCTGCGCCACCAGCAAGTTTTGCCTTTAGCGCATGTTTGCGCGCTCCTTCTTTAAGGAGCAGATCAATTGTATGCTTGACACCTGTATCTGCATATTTAGCCAAGTTCTCCACTGCCCCTTTTGCAAGGGATGAGTCTGGAAGCATGACATGGACAAGACCTGCCAGTTTTTTTTCTTGATCAAACAGAACAAGCCCTACACAAGAACCAAGTCCGGATGTCCGAATGCGGTCCGGTGTTTTCACAAGCTGAACATCCGCAATACCAACCTTTACAACTGCCGGAATCTGAACGTTCATTACAGGTTACCTAATGCTTTGAATAGTTTTTCAAACGATTCAAAGTCTGGTAATAGAAACATATTTCCTTTCAGCTCTTGCTTATTTTGATCATCAAAAATTGATGTATCAATCACAATTGCCTGATCACCTAGAGGGCTAAATTGCATTAATCCTTCGCTAATGACTGCCCCGAACATATCGAGCGTAACATCTGGAACACTTGGGTAAAGCTGCAATTTTGTTAAATCGGCAAGGGCTGATAAATAAGAGCCTGCTAAAATATTTCCCAGCTCGTGTAGTGCTGACGTCCCCATCACATGCTCGTGAATGGTATCAATATCAAATGCTGGATCTCGTACAAGCTCTCTTACAAATTGCTCGGCTTGCTCAAAGGGCATAATGAAAAAGATAGAGCCAGATAAATCTCCTTCCATTCGCAGGAAAATACTTGCAACTGGGAGGTCTGCACCGCCAAAGAAATCCATTAATTCTTCAAAAGAGAGAACCTTGACAAACGGAACAGCCATATCTATTTTGCGATCCAATAGGCTGGCAAGAGCAGACGCGGCGTGGCCTGCTCCAATATTCCCGACCTCTCTTAACACATCCAGCTGTTCATCTTTTATTTCATTGAAAATGCTCATTTCACATCCTCCTTAATGAACAGGTGCATCTTGAACGCTCTTATCGAGGACAGCACCAGGATGAATGATATTAAATAGACGCTGATCATGCTTAATGATACCTGTCACCCATGATTGTCCTTCTTTTTCAGCTGATTCAGGAGAAGATTCTACTTCTTCCTGATGGACTGTAATGACATCATTTGCTTCATCAACAACCCAGCCGACTTCAATGTCACCAACCTGTACAATAATCATTCTAGTTTCATCTGTAATCTCGTTGTCAGTAGATCCAAGTCTCACTCTAAGATCGATGACAGGCGTCACGACACCGCGCAGATTAATAACACCGCATATATAAGGGGCAACGCCAGGGATTCTTGTCGGCTGCTGCCATTTTTCAATGGACTTTACTTCTGATACTGAAATGGCGTATTCTTTTTTGTTTACGATAAACACAATCATCTTTTCGCCAGTTTTGATATCTGTACTCATTTCAGACCGCTCCTCTATTGTTTTTTACTTGATCAGTGCATTACAGTCAACGATGAGTGCAACCTGACCGTCGCCTAGGATTGTTGCGCCTGAGATCGCAAACACGTTTGGCAGGTAATCTCCTAGTGATTTCAATACAACCTCTTGCTGACCAATGAATGAATCGACCACAAATGCTGTCAGCTTGTCTCCTTTACGAACAACGATGATGTGCAGTTCTTCCTCTAATTCATTCGCATTTGGTACGTGGAATTGTTTCTTCAGGTACACAACCGGTACGATAAATCCGCGGAAATCAATCACTTCACGATCATGCGTTTGAAGGATGTCGCTTTTCTTAATAACAGCCGTTTCAATAATAGAAGAAATCGGAATCGCAAATGTTTCCTCTTCCAGCTTCACAAGAAGAACGGAAATAATTGACAATGTAAGCGGGAGCTGGATAGAGAACAATGAGCCCTGTCCTTCTGTTGAGTTGATGCTCACAGATCCGCCTAGTGATTCCAGCTTGTTTTTCACGACGTCAAGACCTACACCGCGGCCTGAGATGTCAGATATCTCATCAGCTGTAGAGAATCCTGCTGCAAAGATCAATGAATCAATTTGATGATCTTCGATGGTTTCCGCTTCTCTTTCGGTAATAACCCCGCGCTCTAGTGCTTTTTCAAGCACCTTTTTACGGTTAATCCCGCCGCCGTCATCTTCTACTTCAATGAAGACGTGATTTCCACTATGATAAGCCTTTAATAGAACGGTTCCTTTTTCTGGTTTGCCTTTTTTCACACGTTCTTCTGGCGATTCAATCCCGTGATCTAGACTGTTTCTGAGTAAGTGTAAGAGCGGATCTCCAATCTCGTCAATCACTGTTCGATCAAGCTCAGTATCAGCGCCTTCAATGATCAGTTCAATTTTCTTATTGAGCTCTTTTGTCAATTGACGGATCATACGAGGGAATCGGTTAAACACAGTTTCTACAGGTACCATTCTCATGTTCAGGATGATCGATTGCAGATCGCCTGAAATACGTGTCATTCTTTCGACCGTATCAGTGAGTTCGTTATTTTCAAGCTCTTTTGCAATCTGTTCTAAACGTCCTCTATCAATAACCAGTTCTTCAAATAGATTCATAAGAGAATCTAGACGATCGATGTTCACACGAATCGTTTTCGTGCCACCGGCAGCTGCACCGTTATTGCCATTTGCTTTTGGCGCATCGTTTGCTGGTGCTTTCGCAGCAGGCACGGAGACTTCTTCTTTTTTCTGTTCAGGTTTTGCTTCTTGTTTTTCAGCTGGAGTCGCTTCTTCAAATGCAGAAACTTCTGAGATCTCAACTTGTTCAACTTCTGAGATCGTCATCACGATTTTTTTCACTACGTCCATCGGTTGTTTAGATAAATAAGAAATACTGAATTCAGATTCGAAATCTTCTGATTCTAAAAGTTCTGCATTTGGAACTGTTTTGACGACCTCGCCTGCTTCGTTCAGTCTTTCAAAGATCATATAGACACGAACGGCTTTTAATAAGCATGCGTCACTTAATGTTACATTGAGTTCATAACATTTAAAGCCTTGTTCCCTCGCTTCATCAAGCACTGTTCGTTCAAATTCGTTATAGTCTAAGTCGTTAGCAGCCGCCGCTGATACAGCCGCTGTTTCAACACTAGGAGCTGCCTCAGCATGGCTTCCTGTCACATCTAGCTTTTTACTAATCTCTGTGACATCGCGTTTCCCATCTCCGCCTTCTGCAATTGATTGAACCATTGCTTCAAGGTGATCAAGTGCTTCAAACATCGTGTCCATTGACTCAGGTGTGACAATCATTTGTTCATTTCGAATGGCATCAAACATGTTTTCTAAATGATGTGTTAGCTGAGCCATATCAGCGTAGCCCATCGTTGCACTCATGCCTTTCAATGTATGAGCTGCTCTGAATATATCATTCACTAGCTGCAAGTCGGTTGGGTTCTTTTCTAAATCAAGAAGTTTTTCATTACAAGTTTGTAAGTGTTCTCTGCTTTCATCTAAAAAGATATCTAAGTATTGGTTTACATCCAACGTGTTCACGCCCTCTCTTTTTTCATGGAGCTTATAATTGCATGTGCGATGTCATCCACATGCCTTGTTTCATGTGCAAGGCCTGCTTTAATGACTGATTTAGGCATTCCGAAAACAACACATGATTCTTCTTTTTCTGCAATGACTTTTGTATGACCGCTTGCGACCATTTTTTTGACACCTTCTGTGCCGTCACTACCCATGCCTGTCATAATGACAGCAATTTTCTCGTAACCCTTTATATGACTGATGGATTCAAATAAATAGTTAACAGAAGGTTTGTGCCGGCTTTCCGTGTCCTCTGGAGATAGCCTGATGACTAAGGATACCCCTTGTTCATGAAGTGACATATTCATTCCACCAGGCGCTATGTAGGCTACTCCATTTTTAGCGATGTCTCCATCTTGTGCTTCTTTAATCGAAATTTGAGATAAATGGTCTAACCTAGTAGCAAGTGATGCCGTAAATCCTGCCGGCATATGCTGCACAATCAAAATAGGTGCTTCTATGTCCTTGGGCAGCTTCGTGACAACTCGTTGAAGTGCCCTTGGCCCTCCCGTTGATGTTCCGATTGAAATAATCTTTCGGAGTGAGCCGCTTTTCACTGCTTGCGGGCGAGGTGCAGCCACTGGAATTGGCGGCTTCATCACCGGCGGCTTTGGAGAAACCTGTACTTCAGTGCGTTTCCTTGACAGCCCTGCCGCAAGCACCCGCTCTACAATTTGGCCTCTTACTTTGTGTAAATCGAGCGAAATACTTCCTGAAGGCTTTGTCACAAAGTCAAAAGCACCAAGTTCTAAGCAATGGATGGTTAAATCTTTCCCTTGCTTTGTCTGGCTTGACACCATAATCACGGCAAGGTCGTGTTCAGCCAGAATTTGTTTTAATGCTTCTGTTCCATTTAAAACAGGCATTTCCACATCTAATGTGACGACATCTGGATTCAGTTCCTTGATCCGTTTTAAGGCATCTTCCCCATTTCGCGCCGTTCCGACGACTTCTATTTCTTGCTCGGCACTTAGGAAATCACTAATGAGCTTTCGCATAAAGGCCGAGTCATCTACTACAAGCACTCTAATCATGAGTCCACCTTCCTCCTTTTAAAAAAAGAGGACAACTTATCTATAAACGTATGCTGCTCTCTCTGTGCCTCTCTTATCTGCTGTTGATAAAGTGTTTCTGCCAGCATCTTGATCGTTTTACTCAGCCGTGAATGAGGCTGCTTCATATAAAATGGAATTTGTTCAGCCACCGCTTTTGGAACCGCAGGATCATCCGGCACAGCACCAGCAAATACTAGTTTTCTGTGTAGAAATGATGTGACCACTCCTGCTAATTTCCGGTAGGTTTCTGACCCTTCTGACGGGGTTTTACACCGGTTGACAATGATTTGCACAGATTGTTCGAACTGATGAATCGCTAAGTGTTTAATTGCGCTGTAGGCATCCATGATCGATGTTGGTTCCGGCGTTGTCACAACCACAACTTCTCCTGCTGATAAAACAAAAGGTAGTTGATCTTTAGACAAGCCAGCCCCCATATCAAAGAAGATACAATCAAAGTCGTGCATCATTCTTTCCATTTCCACTAGAAAAAACGACCATTGATCTTTATCTAAAGAAAACAGCTGTTCAAGTCCGCTTCCGCCAGAAATGTAATAAAGGTTGTTCGTTCCTTGAGTCATAGCTGCTTGGAAGGATTTCTTCCTGACAAGAACATCTAATATAGAGCTAGTCGATGTTTTCCCTAGTAAAATATCAATATTCCCCATACCAAAATCAAGGTCGATGACTAACACTCGCTTCCCTGCATTTGCGATAGACAGCGCCATATTCAGCGTCAAATTCGATTTTCCAACCCCGCCTTTACCGCTCATGACAGCAATGGTTTTTGCCTGTCCGCTTATACCAAGAGGAGTTGGTGTGATCGTTTGATTCTGCTGAACGAGCTTTCTTAAACCTTCTGCTTGGTCGGGCTTCATCATTGTAAGACCATCCTTGTTAATTCAAGAGGAGAGCCCTCAAGAATATCCTCAGGAACATTTTGACCATTTGTTAAAAAGCCAAGTCCAATTTGAGAGTCTGCAATGATTTGAAAGATGGTTCCCATCGTGTCTGTTTCATCTACTTTTGTAAAAATGAATTGATGAATTGGAACATGTTCAAAGCGTTTGACCATGGCGTTCATGTCCTGATACTTCGAGGTCGCACTCATCACTAGGAAACTTTGAATGCTTTCATCAAATGGAATGATGTCTGTCAGCTCTTTGATATACGCTTCTTCCTTAAAGTTACGACCCGCTGTGTCTACGAAAATATGATCATACTCTTTAAAAGTCTCTTGAGCTTTTACAAAATCCTCTCTCGAATAACAAACCTCAAGCGGTGCATTGAGCAGTTCCGCATATGTTTTCAGTTGTTCGATCGCTGCAATTCGGTACGTATCTGTTGTAATAAAAGCGATTTTCTTTTGCTTCTGAATGGCCGTTTTGGCAGCGAGCTTTGCAATCGTTGTTGTTTTACCAGCTCCAGTTGAACCAAACAGCACAATGTATTTTGAACGAATCATCGGCTCATCAGAGGTGTGAGCCGGCAGCATATCTGCCAGCAGTTGTTCAAGTTCTTTTTGAATTTGATCTTCCTTGACAGCACCCTTTGTTAAAAGACCTTTGAGGCATTCGTCTCGAATGGCATCATCAAGACCTTGATCCTTCAGCTTTTGATCGATTACCATGAGAGGATCAGGCAGAATACCAACATGCCGCTCATTCCTCGAATATTCTAAAGGCTGAGCTTTAGAAGGTACTGGTTTCACTGCCTCAGGAGCAAAAGACGGCTCTTCAGGCCGGTGTTGAATTTGCTCCTTTTTCGGAAATACTGGAAGAGGAGGCGCAGGGTGTCCACCTTTACCCGCTCTTTCTTCAAAATCTTGATCCAGCACTGCAATCACTTCAACCATTTGCTGTTTCTTTAAACCGAATAGCTTTCGTTTCACAACAGTTTTGGAATTTAAAATGACGGCATCCTTCCCAAGTTGCTGCCTAATTTGAATCGTCGCCTCTTGCATTGAATTCGCTATGATTTTTTTCATTTTCATTAGATATCCACCACTCCGATGCTCTGTACTTCCACATTTGCTTCTAGTTCGTTATAAGATAGTACCGGTAAGTCCGGGAAATATCTTTCTAACAGCTGCTTGACGTACATTCTTATAGGAGGTGAGCACAATAGAACCGGCGTTTCCTGACGGAGCGAAAGCTGTTCAATTTCTCTCGCCACTGATTGAATCACACTTTCAGAGGATTCTGGATCTAACGATAAGTAGTTGCCATGCTCTGTCTGCTGTACACTGTCAGCAATCACCTTTTCCACTCGGCCTGAGCATGTCACGACTTTGAGCGATTCATTTTCTCTCGCATATTGTGCGGTAATCTGTCTTGCCAGCGCCTGTCTGACATACTCTGTTAACAAATCTGTATCCGTCGTTAATTTTCCGTAGTCTGCAAGTGTCTCAAAAATGGTGACAAGATTTCGAATAGAAACCTTTTCTTTCAGCAGTTTTGCCAACACTTTTTGAATATCACCAACTGCTAGTGGATTTGGCGTCACCTCATCCACTAAGACAGGATAACTTTCTTTCAGATGATCGATTAATTGCTTCGTTTCTTGGCGTCCGAGCAGTTCGTGTGTGTTTTGTCTAATTTTCTCTGTGATGTGAGTAGACACAACCGATGCAGGATCTACAACCGTATAGCCAAGCATCTCAGCCTGATCTTTTTCTGCTTCTGAGATCCATTTAGCCGGAAGACCAAAGGATGGCTCGATTGTTTCAATCCCTTCAATCGGATCATCATCCGGCGTAGGAGACATCGCTAAGTAGTGATCAAGCAGTAGCTCCCCTTTTGCCACTTCGTTCCCTTTTATTTTAAGCCGATACTCATTTGGGTTAAGTGCAATGTTGTCTCGAATTCGAACAACTGGAATCACAAGACCTAATTCGAGGGCAAGCTGTCTTCGGATCATTACAATTCGGTCTAACAGGTCACCGCCTTGATTTGCATCGGCTAGCGGAATCAAGCCGTAGCCAAATTCAAATTCAATGGCATCCATTTGCAAAAGGTGAATGACGCTTTCTGGACTTTTCATCTCTTCTACCTCTGCCTGTTCCTCTAGCACCTCTTCGATTTCTTCTTGATCCTGTTTGTTTTTCGACATCAAGTATGCGCCGAGAGCAAGTAAACCTGCGATCGGTCCAGTCAAAAGTACGCCGATTGGAGTAAACAACCCAAGAAGGAAGATCGTGCCTGCTGTGACGTAAAGCATAGCAGGGAATGCAAACAGCTGTTCAGTGATATCTGACCCAAGGTTCCCATTAGAAGCAGCCCTTGTGACGACAATTCCTGTCGCTGTTGAAATGAGAAGTGCAGGAATTTGTGAAACAATCCCGTCTCCTACCGTTAATAGTGTAAAGTGGGAAGCTGATTCTTGAATCGACATTCCTTGCTGAAGCATCCCAATAATAATTCCAAATATAATATTGATGATAACGATGATAATACCAGCGATGGCGTCCCCTTTAACGAACTTACTGGCACCATCCATCGCACCATAAAAGTCTGCCTCCCTCGCTACTTTTTCACGGCGGTTTCTTGCTTCACTTTCTGTCAGCATCCCTGCATTTAAATCAGCGTCAATACTCATTTGTTTACCTGGCATCGCATCAAGTGTAAATCTTGCCGCAACCTCTGATACACGCTCAGCCCCTTTAGTAATAACAATAAACTGAATGATGATCAGAATAAGGAAAACAACGAGACCAACGATGATATTTCCTCCAACAACAAATGAACCAAACGTTTCTACAACCTTTCCAGCATCTCCTGTTGAAAGAATAGAACGTGTTGTAGAGATGTTAAGCCCTAAACGAAACAGTGTTAAGAGCAAAAGCAATGATGGAAAAATTGAAAATTCCAGTGGTTCTTGCATGTTCATAGTGGTGAGAAGCACGATAAGCGCAAGAGAAATATTAATAATGATTAAAATACTTAATAGCATTGGCGGAAACGGTATGACCAGCATCGCCACAATTAAAATAACACTGAATATAACAGATAAATCTCTTGCTGACATGCCTGTTCTCTCCTTTTAAAACCAAAAATTCATAAAATCTTTTGTTTCGTTTTATAGACGTAAGCTAAAATTTCTGCGATCGCCTTAAAGTATTCCTCTGGCACCGCTTGGTCGATGTCGACCTGATCATATAGTGCCCGAGCGAGCGGCCGGTTTTCTACGGTCATGATATCGTGCTCTTTCGCAATCGTTCTAATTTTCAAAGCCAAAATATCTGTTCCCTTTGCCACAACAAAGGGCGCGTCCATCTTTTCTTCGTCATATTTCAAAGCAATTGCATAGTGGGTTGGGTTTGTAATGATGACGTCCGCTTTTGGGACTTCCTGCATCATCCGTCTCATGGCCATTTCCCGCTGACGCTGTTTAATCTTTGATTTTATGAGCGGGTCACCCTCTGATTTTTTATACTCATCTTTGATGTCTTGTTTGGACATCCGTAAGTTTTTTTCATAATCAAATTTCTGATACATATAATCAAGCCCTGCTAAGATCATGAGAGCACCTGCTGCATACAGACCCATAATCAAGGTCATATTTGCGACGAAATGAAGGGTTTCCTCTGCTGTTAATAAAGGAAGCCTCAGAATCTCGTCAAAGTGCATCCAAAGTGCAATAAATGTCGCAAAACCAATTAAACCAATTTTCAAAATGGATTTTAATAGCTCTACGAGGGCTCGAATACTGTATATCCGTTTAAACCCTTTAATAGGATCTAGCTTTTCTAATTTCGGTTTGATGATTTCTGTTGAAAAGAGAAAGCCAACTTGTAAATAGTTACTGATAACGCCTGCCAGCATACCAACACCAAGGATTGGCATGAGAAGGAGCCCTGTTTCCTGAAGCAATTCCACGAATAGTTGATGAATATTAGATGTGCTAACTTTCATTAGCATGGTTGTTGAATAAAAACGTTCAATGAGCGCAATAATACGCTCTTTCATAAAAGGCCCAATAAAAAAGAATGATAAAAAGATTAATAGAAATGAGATGGCTGTATTGACGTCAGTACTTTTGGCAACCTGACCTTTTTTACGTGAATCTTGTCTCTTTTTCGGCGTTGCTTTTTCTGTTTTTTCACCTGCGAAAAATTGCAAGTCTAGTCTAAGTCTTGTCATCATGACGAACCACCGACCAATGCTAAGAAATTCCTCATGGTGAGTACAATCGTATCAAATGTATTTTGGACAACCCCGAAGATGACTCCCATACAGATGATGATCATAACAAAACTCACACCCATTTTAATAGGAAGTCCGACAACAAAAACGTTCATCTGCGGAACTGTTCGTGCCACAATGCCCAGTGCCAAATCGACCAAAAACAAGCTAGCAACGACCGGTGCTGAGATTTGAAAGGCAATGATAAACATTTGGTTGAAGCTCTTTGCAATAAAATAAGCAAAGGATTCACTGCCGAAATTCAGTGCGTACTGATCAATTGCAATATATTGAAAGCTGTAAAAGATTCCATCAAGCAGCAGGTGGTGTGCATTGGTTGCTAGCATCAATAGCAATGTGACCGTATAAAAAAACTGCCCCATCAGCGGCGTTTGCGCGCCTGTTTGCGGATCAATCACATTGGCAATCGCAAAGCCCATTTGAAAATCAATAAATGAGCCGGCAATTTGAACAGCGGACACCATGATATATGCAATCAAACCAAGCAGAAGTCCGACCATTGCTTCTTTCACCGCAAGCATCATATAAAGACCGTCTATGTCGAGTGCTGGCGGTTCCTTTATCGTGCTAAAACTAATCACGGCTAAAAACAGCGAGAATCCAACTCTGTGTACAGCTGGGATCGTTCTATGCGCTAAAAGCGGTACTGTCACAAAAAAAGCGGTGATCCGAATAAAAACTAATAGAAAAGCAGGGAATAATTCTATGATTGACATCGCTCGTTAACCTGCAAATCGATCTAAATTCGAGAACAGCTCTGTCGTAAAGGACACAATGGTTGACAGCATCCATGGACCAAACACAACAAGCCCGATAAGAACTGCAACAATTTTAGGAATGAACGCAAGCGTCTGTTCTTGAATTTGGGTTGTCGCCTGAAACACACTGACAATCAGTCCCACAATAAGAGCGAGCGCTAGAAGCGGCCCACTGACAAGCAATACCACATACACTGATCTTTCAGCCATCGTAATGACAAATTCTGAACTCATGTTTTAAGCACCTACTCTAAAAGCTTTGCAGCAAAGATTTAACAATCAAATACCATCCATCGACTAAAACAAATAACAATATTTTAAAAGGGAGCGATATCATAACCGGCGGAAGCATCATCATCCCCATTGACATCAGGACACTTGCGACCACCATGTCAATAATTAAAAATGGAATAAAGATCATGAAACCAATTTGAAATGCCGTCTTTAATTCTGAAATCGCAAAAGCGGGTACCATCGCCGTTAACGGAATATCTTTTATCGATTCAGGTGTATCCATTTTTGCGTAACTAAGAAATAAAGCCAAATCCTTCTGTCTCGTATGTTTACTCATAAACTCTTTAATGGGCACTTCGGCTTTTTCATATGCCTGATTGAGCGTAATGTCATCATTTAAAAGCGGCGTTAGTGCCTCTTTATTAATCTCTGAGAACGTGGGTGCCATGATAAAAAATGTGAGAAACACAGCAAGCCCTACAAGCACTTGGTTTGGCGGCATTGAGTTGGTTGCAAGTGACGTTCTAACGAATGAAAGTACAATCACAATTCGTGTGAAACACGTCATTAAAATGAGAATGCCTGGTGCAACCGAAAATACGGTTAAAAGTAAAAGAAGACGGACAGACGTGCTAATATTCCCTGCACCGCTGGAATTAAATAAATCGATAAACTCATTCATTTTGTTTCGGGCCTTTCTTTCTGACTTCTGATTGGGTCTTTTTCAATTCGGCTAGCTGCGCCTTCAAATTGGCTGAAAAAGAAGAAGTGGTTGGCTGATTTTGTTTCTTTATCTGAGATGTGAATTTTTGAACGATTTTTGGTAAATCTGTTTTGCTTTCCATCGCTTCTTCATATTGTTTCACGATCGCTTCACATTCTTGTTCATCATCAATTTCTTTTAGCAGCTGGATTGAGTCCGCTACTCCGACAACTAATACTCGTTTGCCCACTTTGATAAGCTGGACTGAACGGTTTTGGCCAACCGTCGTTCCGCCAATATTTTCAACATAGCGAAATGGTTTAAGTAAGCGGTTTTGCTTACCAACAAATCTCACCAATCCATATATAAGCAGGATGACAAAAAGTAAGGCACCAATCATTTTGACAAAATCCATAATGGAGACAGAAGAAGAGGGAACTTCTTCTGCCGGATTCGTTTGATTGTCAGTGGTTGTCTTTTCTGTATCCTTTTTGCTGCCCTTCTCTTCTTTGATCCAGTCATTCACTGTGCCATTTTCAGGATCTTTCGTTTCAGCAAACAGTGAGGCAGGCTGTATCGTCAAGAAAAGCATAAAACTGATCATTGCTATACATATCAAACGTTTTTTCAACAAGTCTTACACCCTTTTTTAGCCTAACGTTTTATTAATTGCTTCAAGTACACGGTCTGCTTGGAACGGCTTCACGATAAAGTCTTTTGCACCTGCTTGGATCGCGTCAATAACCATTGACTGCTGCCCCATTGCAGAACACATGATGATTTTTGCAGAAGCGTCAATTTGTTTAATTTCTTTTAGTGCTGTGATCCCGTCCATTTCTGGCATTGTGATATCCATTGTGACGAGATCAGGAGATGTTTCTTTAAATTTTTCAACAGCTTGAGCGCCGTTTTCTGCTTCTCCTACTACATCAAATCCGTTTTTTACAAGAATATCCTTTATCATCATTCTCATGAATGCTGCATCATCTACGATTAATACCTTAGTAGCCATTTACTTATTCTCTCCCTATATGTTTGTTTATTTTAAATTAGAAAGTCTTTCTGACTGACTTAAAATATCAGTCACACGAACACCAAAGTTCTCATCAATGACAACGACTTCCCCTTTGGCGACGATTCGTTTGTTAACTAGAATGTCTACTGGCTCACCAGCAAGTTTGTCCAGTTCAATGATACTTCCTGCTGAAAGTTCAAGGACTTCTTTGACACTGCGCTGAGTTCTTCCAAGTTCCACCGTAATAGAAAGCGGAATATCCATCAGCATATCAAGATTTCCAAGGTGGTTTGTTGTATGCTGAGGCTCACTGAACGCTTCAAATTCAACAGGCGCTACATTTACAGGTGCTGCCGGCTTTGGCTTCGCCTGTCTTTTCGGCGGAGCAGCTTGCTGCGCTGGTGCAGACTGCGTTTGAGGTGCTGCCGGCTGAGGTTCAGGTGTGCTCACTTGCGTGTCTTGAACCGTCTCTTCCTCTTGCGCTGGGTCTGTTAATTCTGCGATTAAATCTTTCGCAAATGTAATAGGATAAAGCTGCATAATATTTGAATCAATGAGTTCACCTATTTTTAATCTGAAGGACACTTTGACAAGCATTTCTGCAGCTGGGATCCGGTCTGTTCCTTCTCCTTCTTTCACATCAAGTAATTCGACGCGAGGCGGAGAAATATCAATCTTTTTATTAAAGACCGTCGACATGGATGTCGCAGCAGAACCCATCATTTGGTTCATCGCTTCTTGCACTGCACTTAAGTGAATCTCACTTAAAGAAGGGTCAGCATTTGTCCCGTCTCCACCCATCATTAAGTCCGCAATGACTGCTGCATCTGTTTGCTGGACGACAAGCAGGTTACTTGCGCTGAAGCCTTCCGTATAATTCACTTCAATCGCGACATACGGATGAGGAAATTCCTCATTCAGCATACTTTTTTGAATCACTGTAACAGTTGGAGTGGTAATCTCCACTTTTTGATTTAATAGGGTTGAAAGTGCTGTAGCAGAGCTGCCGAATGAAATATTTCCGATTTCTCCAATGGCATCTTGCTCCATTGCAGAAAGGATTGTTTCAGGCTCTATATCGTCATTGCTACCTCCTTTAAGGAGCGCATCGATTTCGTCTTGTGATAATTTACTTCCGTTATTCTCCATCTTCTTCACCTCTTATGTCGTGATCTAGAATTTGAATCGCCTGTTTCCGATTCACGCGGCCGGCCTGTCCCAAGAATTTCGGTTTATTTCCGACCATAACAGTAAGAGGCGCATTTACTGGTTTGTCCAAGGCAATACAATCACCAATTTCCAAATTCAAAAACTCTTCCACCGTCATTTCCGATTCCCCTAGCTCTGCGACTACCGGTATCTTTGCCGTCATAATCCGTTTTTCAATGGCCTTTGTTTCTTGTTGTTTTGGTTCATTTCGTTCAGACTGCATCCAGTAGTGTACAGACAGCTTTGGAATAATAGGCTCTAATACAACATGAGGAATACATAGGTTAATAACCCCGCTTACCTCACCGATTTGTGTATTAAGAGAAATGACGACAACTGTTTCGTTTGGTGAGACCATTTGAACAAACTGGGGATTTACCTCGAAATCTGCCATTTCAGGCTCGATGTCGGTTATGGACTGCCACGCTTCTCTGTAATTTTCCAAAGCTCCCTCAAACATGTTTGAGATAATCTTTGTTTCGATTTCTGTAAGTGATTCTGTCTTATTATGACTAATGCCTATCCCGCCCATCAGCCTGTCCATCATGGCATAGCCGATTGTTGGGTTCACTTCAAGCATGATTCTTCCTTCAAGCGGGCTGACATAAAATAAGTTTAATAATGTCATATTAGGAATCGAACGAATAAATTCTTCGTATGGTACTTGGTCAACCGAGCTGACAGTAATTTGAATATATGATCTTAACTGAGCTGAAAAGTGCGTGGTGAGCAGTCTAGCGAAGTTATCATGAATCCTTGTTAAACTTCGAATCTGGTCTTTCGAAAAGCGCAGTGCACGCTTAAAATCATACACCTTCACTTTTTTCGTCGTTTCTTCCTTTTTCAACTCTTCTGCATCCATTTCGCCTGTAGATATGGCGGATAATAATGCATCGATCTCATTCTGGGAAAGCACTTCTCCTGACATTTCTTCACCTCCATCGTGTCAATTAATCGCCTCTATTGCAGATTAAAGGAGGTTATATATACTTCTTTCACCTTGCCATCTTGCAAATAGTTATTCACTTTGTTTTTAACTAGTGTTTTAAAATGTTCTCTGCCTTTTTTGCCATCAAGTTCATCTGCATTCGTGTCTGATAAAATGTCGATTACGGCGTCTTTCACTTGAAAACTTCTTTTCTCAAGCTCTTCTTTTGCTTTTTCAGAGTCCGTTTCAATATTCAATACAAGTTTGACGGCATTTCCTTCAGACTTTAAATTAGTAATAATCTCAGGAATTTCAACAGAAGCTTTTGCGACTTCATCTGCTGTTGGCTCTTTTTCAGCTTTTGCTTCGTCTGAGCCATTCACAAGAAAAATGATGCCTGCTCCTATTCCGCCGATGGCAATAATCATGATTAGCATTACTACGACTAATTTCTTCTTCATTCAAATTCCTCTATTCCTTGATTCAATGAAATAACTTGGATTTTTCTGTAGAAAGAAATGATTTTCTCTTGAAGCTGATCTTCATTTTCTTTCACAACGAATTTCTTTCCATTGGCTAATGTAATGGTCGTGTCTGGAAAGCTTTCGATTTGCTCGATATGGAGAGCGTTCAGCATAAATCCTTTGCCATTCAATCTTGTCACTTCAATCATATTAAGCAGAGAAGCGATCATCCGCTCCCCCTACCTCCTATCGTTTCAGATTCACAAGCTCTTGCAGGATTTCATCAGATGTTGTGATCGTCTTTGCATTCGATTGGAATCCGCGCTGCGCGATAATCATTTCGGTAAACTCGTCTGTTAAATCAACGTTTGACATTTCAAGTTTCCCTGTTTGGAGTTCACCTGTTCCTTGAGTTCCAGGAGCCATGGCATTACTTGGTGCACCGGAACTAAGTGTTTGGCGGTATAAGTTATCCCCAACTTTATCTAATCCTCCTGCATTACTGAAAGAGACAAGTGATACTTGTCCAACAGTACGAGAAACGTTGTTCTCAACAACAGAAACGGTCCCATCTGGCCCAACACTAACACTTGACACATTGTTTCGTGGGATGTTAATTTTTTGCCCATCCATGCCAAGAAGATAGTTTCCATCAGATGTTACCAAATCCCCATTTGAATCAGGTTTGAAGTTTCCTGTTCTTGTAAATAGGATTTCACCTTGCTTTTGAATACGGAAAAATCCATCTCCATTAATATAGAAATCATATGGTTCGTCTGTATTTTGAGAAGAACCAGATTTCATGATTTTATCAATAGAAGATAAAGATGATCCTAAACCAATTTGTTTTGAGTTGATTGAACCAGAGTTATTCGTCGGTCCACCTGAGCTTGAAATTGTTTGACTGACCATATCTTTAAAAGTGATACGGCTTTTTTTGTATCCGTGTGTATTGACGTTGGCTACGTTGTTAGCTACCACATCTAATTTTGATTGGAAGTTTTTCATTCCACTAATTCCTGAGTAAAGTGAGCGTAACATTTATTTTCCTCCTCGAATTACTTCGTTTTTTCTCCAACTGCTGTAACATCCCAAGGGCTGATTTTCGTTCCATCTTCTAAATACAAGAAGTATTCATTGTTTATGTTTTTAACAGACTTCACAGTGCCTGATATCTCTTTATCATCCAGTTTGCCCGATACTTCTTTACCAATCCAACCTACATACGTCGTAAACGGATCTTGGTGTGCAACAAAAGTAGACATGAGCTGATTCAGCTTGGTGATCGAATCGTTCATATTGGTTTGCTGTTCTAAAGATGAAAATGTTGCAAGCTGTGTGACAAACTCACGGTCATCTAGTGGGTTTGTCGGATCTTGGTTTTGAAGCTGTGTCAGCAATATTTTCAAGAATTGATCTTTGCCGAGCGTATCTGTTTTCTTTTCTGCTTTTGAAGAAATGTCTGTTTGTGCGACTGTTCTATTCGTAGCATCAACTGTTGCCATTAGATTTCCTCCTCTTCTTCTTCTGACCCAACAAGAGCATCCAGTACATCTTGGAATTCTGCTTCCTGTTCATCAGGCTTCTGGAAATTCTGCCCTTTTGACTGTTGCTGCTTGTTTTCTTCGTTAAATTGTCCAAATAACGGCTGCTCATTTGATTGAAGCGGTATATGGAAACGGTCCACTTGAACCGACATATTCGGAAGCGCCTGTTTGAGCTGCGGAAGGTGATGCTCTAGCAGCTCTTTTGCTGCCTGTGTCGAAGCTGTAATTTTACTCGCATACATACCATTTTGCTTCGTCAGCTGAATCGTGATAAATCCGAGATTTTCTGGATTTAATCGAACTGTAAAGCGTCCGCTTGAGTTGCCAAATGGCGTGAATTTCATTTGCTTCCACGTATTTAGAATTTGCTGATCAACCGTTCCCGGCTTTTCATCAGTTGTTTGTGTCTGTTGAACAGGAGCTGCTGATTGCAGTTGAAAAAACTGCTTATGACCTGGCAACAGCGTATGAGTGATCGTTTTTTCAGAAGCAGGTGCAGCAGTGCTTTGTCCTTTGACAACTTCCTTTTTAATGAGCCATTCAAGAGAGTTAGCCCCTTTTGCAGGAGTAGCAAGAGTGGATTCTTGTCTTGGAGAGACCAATTCTTTTAACTCTCCTAAAGCAATCTTCAACTCTTTGTCTGACCCTTTTGCATTTGCCATCATATGGTCGATTAACTGATTAAAGTGTTTCAGCTCACTTTGAGACATCGAATTCAGCTTTGGTGCTGAACCCTGCGAGAAAAACTGCTCTTTTACTTGCTGAATCAGTTTCTCATCTACTCCATTTTTTGAAAGAAAGTGAATGAAGTCTTGACCCTTTGCTTCAATATCTTGCACTAGCTTTGCATCAAAGCTGAGCGGCTGTTGATTGAGTAGTTGATATATGAAAAAGTGGACTTGTATGAGCTGCTCACTATGTTCAGTAGCTGGCTTATCCGCTTGATCACCGTAAATGGATGATTCCATTTTTTGAAATAGCTCTTCTAGTGACTTGAGATCAGACGAATCAAGCGTTTGACCTTGAAGTGTTTGAAGCGCGCTAAGAAGGTCTCCGTTGATGCCTTCTTCAGGCGATTGCATCCATTTTTCAATGATTTGCATCGCATCATTGATGGAAAGAGTGGCACCCGCTGTCTCAGCATCCACAAGGCCGCTTTGTGCACCTGCCCCGCTAAGTAATTGTTTAAACAACCCGCTTGCAGATGCCGCGCCGCTCCCCTTTGGTCCCGAGAGACCTTGAGACGATTGCTGTAAGGCTCCAATATCCAATAGTTTCACTTATTGTCCACCCCCATTTTCACTTTCTTCTTTTTTAGAAAGCTCTTTCGTAAACGTAGCTGCCTTCTGAGGTGTTAGTTTTGCTAATATGTCTGTTAGTTTATTTTTGCTCAGCTCTTCGAGGATCTTCAATGCCTCTTTATCACTTAATTCTGATAAAATTTTGGCGGATTTCCCTGCGTCCATGCTTTCATAGATACTGGCAATCTTCCCTTTCGGTTTCTGGTTAGAGGCTGCTGCCCCATCAGAAGTTGTCCCTGACGCATTATTACCTGATGTATCGCTCGATGAGCTGCTATTTGATGAAGTGTCATCCGCTGACTTCTCATTCGCATCATTTTCAGATGTTTTTTCAAGTGAACTGATTTTTTGATTCAGTCTTTTAATCTCTTCATCACTTGTTTTTAAGTCTTTTTGTGCAATTTCAAGTTCATTCTTTTGCTCTTTAATGGTCTTTTTCAGTTCCTTCAATTCTGCATCGCTTTGATCATTATGTGAAGATGACGTTTTTGAGGTGTCATCTGAACCAACCAAACTGCTAACGCCCGGAATGTTCTGGAGCGGTTTCTTTAGATCAAAACCTGCCATAGAAAGGATTGTGCCAGCCACTAATACAAGCACAATCAATGGGATGATGACAATAAACAAGATCCATTGAAATTTACCGCCGCTAGATTCTTTCGTTTTTTCCTTCTTAGGCATTCATCTCGACTCCTAATGTCCTTGAAACATGAATTGGCTGATAGAGATATCATCCATTTCTTTCATTTCAATGGCCTTATGTTCAAGGGAAAACTTTTCGTACTGCTTTTCTTTCATTTTTTCAAACTTTTTAAACTCGATGTTTTTTTCAGTTAAATCAGATTGTTTTTCATTCATTTGATGGCGTTTCATGATCACAAGCTGCTGATAATGCTGAATCGTGTTATCTAAATTGGTCACAAATTGCTGATAATGACGCATTTCTTGAACACTCATACCACTTCTCAGCTTTTCTTCTTTGCTTTTTTCCATTAATTCTTTTTTACTCATATTTTCATAGAGTTTTTCAGCTACTTGCTCAAATGCCGAAACGGATTGTTGGTACGCTGCGAGTGACTTGTCTTTTTCACTTTCTTTCAGTTCTAAGAGCTTTTGAAATTTGTATTGATATCTCACTGTTTTCGTCAATCCTCTCTATTCATCAAACCGAGCAATACATTCACACTGTCTTCAATAGATACAGCCTCTTCTACATCCTGCTTCAAAAATGAAATCAGATGAGGATAAGCCTGCATGGCATCATCAATGTCTTTCGAGGAGCCTTTTTTATATGCTCCAATGTTAATGAGGTCTTCAGCGTTTTGATAAGTGGATAAAAGCTGGCGGAACCGGTTAGCCGCCTCCTTGTGATCATGACTTGCGATATTGCTCATAACACGGCTGATACTTTTCAGAATATTGACAGCAGGAAATTGTCCTTTGTTGGCTAAAGCACGATCAAGTACAATGTGGCCATCTAATATCCCCCTGACTGTATCAGCGATTGGCTCATTCATATCGTCACCATCAACAAGCACTGTGTAAAACGCTGTGATGGAACCAAGCTGATTCGTTCCAGTTCGTTCAAGTAATTTTGGCAGTATAGCGAACACTGAAGGTGTATAACCTTTAGTCGTTGGCGGTTCGCCAGTTGCAAGACCTATTTCCCTTTGCGCCATAGCGACCCGTGTAACAGAGTCCATCATGAACATGACATTTTTTCCTCTGTCTCTAAAATATTCCGCAATAGCTGTTGCTGTATAAGCAGCCTTCATTCTCGTCAGTGCAGGCTGATCAGAAGTTGCGACGACAACAATCGATCGCTTTAGTCCTTCGGCACCTAAGTCCTTTTCAATAAACTCACGAACTTCACGGCCACGCTCTCCAACAAGGGCAATGACATTGAGGTCTGCTTCTGTCTGCTTTGCAATCATCCCCATTAAGGTACTTTTTCCAACACCACTTCCGGCAAAAATACCGATCCTCTGACCAGTGCCGACTGTAAGCAGACTGTCGATCACTCTGACACCAACGCCCATTTTTTCACGAATAGGCGGCCTGTCCATCGGGTTTGGAGGTGACTGATCTGTCGAAACAGGTGCAAGTCCCTTTGGCAGCATACTGCCGTCCAGCGGTTCACCGAAGGCATCAACAACTTCGCCAATTAACCCAGTCCCAACTTTGACCTTCAGCGACTCACCTGTCGCTTCAACTAGACTTCCTGGTGAAATATTGGATGCTTCTACATAAGGCATGAGCAGAATATTTTCATCTCTAAACCCTACGACCTCTGCTTTTATTGGATCGTGCTTACGCCCCTTTTTATGAATGAGACACACGTCTCCGATAGAACTTTCCGGCCCCTTAGATTCAATCATCAGTCCAACAACTCGATTGACTTTACCAAATCGTTTATAAGGATCTGCGGTTTCAATCGTTTCTTTTAACACATCGATGTTCATTTGTGATCACCTGAATCAATGACTTCTAGTAGCTTTTCTTTCAACTGATTCATTTGTGTATCAACACTCGCTTCCACTTTTCCAAAGCTTGTTTCTACGTAACAAGTCCCTTTTGGCGCTTTTTCATCCGAGTAAATGGCAAGGTGTGTATCCTTTTGAAGGATTCTGATTAATTCGTCTTTATACTCCATCACATGATCGTAATGTTCAGGGTCAACATAGATGGAAATATCGTCATATTCTTTCACTTCAGAAATGACCTGCTTCACGAGAGCCAAAAATTGATCTTTCGTGTCCTCAGCCGAGTACCAAACACGTTTGGCGAGTTCAAAAGCCAGTTCCACAATTTTTTCTGCGGAGCTTTCAATTTTTTCTTCGTAATCCTGCTTGGCAAGACTGACAATGTCATTTGCTTGATCAAGAATTGATCGGTACTGACTCATCGCATCTGCTTCACCCTTTTGGAAGCCATCTTGGTAACCTGCTTGTTTCGCTTCTTCAATGAGCTGCATTCTTTCTTCTTCAAAATCAGCGCGGCGCTGATTGATTTCAGCCATTGTTTTTTCAAGCTCACTATTTGCTTGTTCTACTATACGGCTTGCTTGATCTTCAGCATCACTTAGTACAAGCTGCGACACTTCTGTTTCGTTAACAAGCTCTTCTTCATGATGTTCTTTTTTGAACTCCACTTGCTGCAAAGGAATTGTTTGCCGGCCTTGCTCAGGAATAACAGATGTTTCATGTTTGATAATCCTAGACAATGATATCGTCTCCTCCGCCTCGAGCTATGACGATTTCTCCAGCTTCCTCGAGTCGTCTTACGATGCTGACAATACGGGTTTGTGCTTCCTCGACATCTCTAAGCCGGACAGGTCCCATAAACTCCATTTCTTCTTTGAACGTCTCGACCATTCTCTGTGACATGTTGCGGAAGACAATTTCTTTGACCTCTTCGCTTGCCACTTTGAGTGCGAGCAACAAGTCATCATTTTCAACATCTCTGATCACGCGCTGAATCGCTCTACTGTCAAGAGTGACAATATCTTCAAAGACAAACATACGTTTCTTAATTTCATCAGCAAGCTCAGGATCTTGAATTTCAAGAGTGTCTAAAATGGTCTTCTCAGTCGCACGGTCTACACCATTTAGTACTTCTACAACCGCTTCGACTCCGCCCGTTTGCGTATAGTCTTGCGTAAAGGTTGAAGAAAGTTTTTGTTCAAGAATGCGTTCCACTTCATTGATGATCTCTGGAGATGTGCGATCCATTAAAGCAATACGTCTCGCAACCTCTGTTTGTACTTCCTCACCTAATTCAGATAAAATCTGCCCTGCTTGAACTGGATCTAAGTAGGAAAGGATGAGCGCAATGGTTTGTGGATGCTCATGCTGGATAAAGTTTAAGATTTGTTCTGGGTCAGCCTTTCGAGCAAAATCAAACGGTTTCACTTGAAGTGAGGATGTTAATCGGTTTAAGATACTATCCGCTTTGTCCTCACCAAGCGCTTTTTCAAGCACTTGTCGTGCGTACATAAGACCGCCTTGTGATATGTAGTCCTGCGCGATGGCGATGCTGTGAAATTCTTCAATGATTTCATCTTTTTTAGCAGTATCTACACTTCGTACATTGGAAATTTCCAATGTTAATTTTTCTATTTCGTCTTCAGACAGATGTTTGTATACAGATGCTGACACCTCTAGCCCTAAGGAAATCATTAGGATTGCTGCTTTTTGTCTGCCTGTTAGTCGATTTGAATCTTTTCTCGACATGTGTATTCCTCCTAATCCTCGGACAGCCAGCTGCGTAGCAATTTAGCAAAGTCTTCTGGTTTATCTTTTGCCATTTTTTCAAGCTGATTTTTCCTCACCATTTCTTCTGTTTCTGGTTCAGTGTCGATATCAGGAACATGGATTGGTGTATGTTCATCAAACTCAAACTCTTCTTCCTCTTCTTTTCTGCGTTTACGCACAAGAAGAATAATAAGAGCGATAATTGCAAGTAGTAGCACACCGCCTACAATATAAACCCAAATTGGAATATTGTTTGATGGGTTTTCTGCTGCAGTTTGCTGTTTACCGTCTAATTTTGATACAGATAAAACAATTTTGTTATCTAAGTCCGCTTGAGTGAGCACTTGACCATTTGTGTATTCTTTATCAATTGACGTGCTAATGATCGTTGAAAGAATCTTTTTAATATCATCTTGCCTTTCAGCTGTTAAAGAGTTCACATCGTTTGCAGTTGGTGGTTCGACCAATGCTTGAATGCCAACATCTCTAATTTTATAAGGGCTCTCTTTAATATCTTTATGAATGCGGTTGACTTCATAGTTGATACGATCTTCGCTCTTTTCGTAATCTCCGCTACCATTCGCTCCATCGGCGCCTTGATAGTTTGTGACATCATCGTCGCCTGTTCCAGCGGTTCCACCAGCTGCTGCACCATTTCCTGAATAAGTTTCAGCAATCTTTTCAGCACTGACAGCGATGCCTTGCATGTTTTCTTTATCAACTGGTTCTACAAGATCTTCTTTTCTTTTCTCTTCAGTAAAATCAATGTCTGTTGTGACCGATACAGCCACTTTTTCTTGACCCATCATTGTTCCGAGCAGCTGTTGAATTTTTCTTTGAAGGTTCTTTTCAATTTCTTCTTTTTTCTGCTGCTGTGCATCCATTCCACTTGCATAGGAATCGGAACTGCTGTTTAAGTCGTAGTAGTTGGAATCTTGGTCCATAATGACAATGTTTTCTGTCTTTAAATTCGGCACACTTTTTGAAATAAGATGATAAAGGCCTTTTACTTGCTGCGGCGAGAGCGTGTAGCCACGTTCAACTTGCAGCACAATGGATGCTGATGCATTACTTTGCTCTTCTCCAACAAAAACGGAATCTTTTGGCAGGTTAATCATAACTTTTGAATCTTTAATCCCATCAATCGTATTGATTAGATTGGATAGTTCTGTCTGAGTTGCGTCTACTTTCAGAACATCAAATTCATTATCTGTTAAACCGAAGCCGGAATTGTTCGCAAAGAAGGAGTAATCAATATTCCCTGTCTTAGGGAGACCCTCAGATGCGAGCGTTACTTTTAAAGTGTCGGCCTGCTTTTCTGGAACGAGAATCGTTGTTCCATTATTCGCAAGTTCCGATTTAACGTTTTTGCCATCCAGTTCCTGTTTGATTTGCCCAGCTTCTGCCTCAGACAAATCTCTAAACAATGGAACCATTTTTTCAGAAGAAGCAAAGATGCTAACAACCGTAATAATGATTGCTAGGGCAGCAACGCCGCCAATCATAAGTATTTTTTGTAATTTTGATCGATTTCGCCAAAACTCAACTGTCTTTGTTCTTAATTGCATTAAAGTACGATTCATCTTAACCCCCGGTCATTCCATTCAGTCTTTTTTTGTCCGTCAGCACCTCCTACATCTGCATTCTCATAATCTCTTGGTATGCTTCGACTGCTTTATTTCGAAACTCCGTTGCAGCTGTGAGTGTCACACTCGCTTTTTGCGAGGCAATCATGACTTCATCGAGATTGACATTTTTTCCTTGTGCAAGTGCATTTGTATACTGGTCTGATTTCAGCTGTGATTGATTTAATGCCTCAATGGAATTCTTCAGCACATCAGAGAAATTCGTTTGACTTTTAGGTGCAGCCGCATGAACGGACGATGCATTTGTCAATTCACTTGCTTGCTGAGCAGCTTGAAGCTGGAAAGGAGATATTGCGTTAACCAATTCTTTTCACCTTACTTTCCTATTTCTAAAGCTTTCATCAACATGCTTTTATTCGCATTTAGCGCGGTCACGTTTGCTTCATATGACCTTGAGCTGCTGATGAGGTCAACCATTTCCTTTAATGGATCAACATTAGGTGTTTGAACATATCCATTTTCATTGGCATCGGGATTTGTAGGATCATATTGAAGGTTGAATGGAGTTTCGTCTTCTGTAATCTTCGTTGCTTTCACGCCGTTTCCTAATTTACCGCTCGAATTCATGCTTGAGTTTAATATAGATGAAAACGATTCACCTGACGGCTGTAATGTGACGAGCTTACGTCTATAAGGCTCCCAGTTGCCATCAACCTGTTTCGCTCTTGTTGTATCCATATTTGCAAGGTTAGAGGATACAACGTCCATTCTGAGCCTCTGTGCTGTTAATGCAGAGGCCGAAGCGTTAACGCCTGAAAAAATTGACATCACTTACCTCCTGTCAAAACTGTTTTAAGAGAATTGAATTTTCCACTCATTCTTTCAACCAACGCATTATACTGAATTTGGTTTTTAGCGAGTTCACTCATCTCTTGATCAATATCGACATTATTTCCGTTTTCTTGATATGAAGTACGGTCGCTCGAAACAACTGAATAATTAGACCCTGTTTTAGAAAAATCAATGTGACCTTGGTATGTTTTTTTAGCATCTAACTTGATCGACGCATCGTTTAGCATATCATGAAATGCGACGTTTTTCGACTTGTAGTTCGGTGTGTCTATATTCGCGATATTATTGCTTATGACTTTTTGCTTAACATTCGCTCTGCCCAAGGCATTCTCAAGGTTGCTTATCGTTCCAGAAAATATATCCAAAACCATATACCTCCAATCATATGTATTTCATTCCATTTAATCATGTCGAGATTTGTAAAACCATATGTTCATTGTAAGAAATAATAGGATTAAAGTCTATGATGTATATGTAAAAAAAACTCGTAATATATATCTATTTTACGAATAGGTATAAAGACCTAGATTCAAAGAACTAAGAATTGTAAGGGTTTTCTTGGAAAAAAGAGTGTCATTTTTCGGACAAATCCTCTTTTTTTATAAAAAAAACCCCTTTTCAGCTTGTATTTCTGCTGAAAAGGGGTTTTGATTAATGAGATTTTAAATTTTCAAGTTCAATTAAAAATTTGTTGTTTAACACTTTGATATACGTTCCCTTCATTCCAAGAGAACGAGATTCGATGACGCCTGCACTTTCTAACTTACGTAAGGCGTTCACGATCACTGAACGAGTGATTCCTACACGGTCAGCAATTTTACTTGCCACTAGAAGACCTTCGTTGCCATCAAGTTCTTCAAAGATGTGCTCAATGGCTTCAAGCTCACTATATGAAAGAGAACTAATCGCCATTTGGACAACAGCTTTACTTCTTGCTTCTTCTTCGATTTCCTCTGATTTCTCACGAAGGATCTCCATTCCAACAACTGTTGCACCGTATTCAGCAAGAATTAAATCATCATCTTTGAATGTATCTTGCAAACGAGACAAGATTAACGTTCCTAAACGATCTCCTCCTCCGATAATTGGAACAATGGTTGTCAAACCTGATTCAAATAAATCACGGTTCTCAATCGGGAAAGCTGTATACTCACTGTTAATGTCAAGATTTGAAGATGTTTCAGGGATGTTAAATAGACTCTTTGTATATTCTTCAGGGAACTGACGGTCTTCAAGCATTTTCTTCATACGCGGATTTTCAATCTGCTGGTTGATCGAGTAGCCTAGAAGCTTCCCTCTTCTGCTTAATACGAAAATGTTTGAATCAATGACATCTCTCAACGTTTCTGCCATTTCCTTAAAATTAACTGGTTTCCCCGCTGCATCTTGCAGCATTGAGTTAATAATCCTTGTTTTTTGTAGTAACGCCATATTAATGATCCTCCTAGATTACTTTATTCATTTGTTAAAGTATAAATTGACTTAAGTCTTTGTTATTTGCAATCTTTCCTAGCTTCTCTTCTACATACTGAGGGGTAATGGTCACTGTCCCTAGTGTAATATCAGGCGCCTCAAATGAAAGCTCTTCAAGCAGCTTTTCAAGTATAGTATGAAGCCTTCTTGCACCGATGTTATCTGTCTCCTGATTAACATGATAAGCCACTTCGGCAATCTTATGAATAGCATCGTCAGAAAATTCAAGAGATATACCTTCTGTTTCAAGTAAAGCTTTATATTGCTTTAATAATGCGTTATCTGGTTCCGTTAAGATTTTCACAAAGTCTTCGATACTTAATTTATCTAATTCTACACGAATTGGGAAGCGCCCTTGAAGCTCTGGAATCAAATCTGATGGTTTTGCCATATGAAATGCACCTGCTGCTACAAAAAGCACATGGTCTGTTTTCACTGCCCCATATTTCGTCATCACAGTTGAACCTTCTACAATCGGTAAAATATCACGTTGAACCCCTTCACGAGAAACATCTGCAGATGATGCACCACCGCTTTTGGCAATTTTGTCGATTTCGTCGATAAAAATAATCCCTTGCTGCTCTGCTTTATAGACAGCTTCTTGACTGACTTCATCCATGTCAATCAGTTTTGAAGCTTCCTCAGCTGTTAACGCCTTTCTTGCTTCTCTGACGGTCAGCTTTCTGCGTTTTTTCTTTTTAGGCATGAGATTGCCGAGCGCATCCTGCATGTTCATGCCCATTTGCTCCATACCCGAGCCCTGAAGCATATCAAACATGGATGGCTGCTGCTCTTCTACTTCGATCGTGACGTAATGATCTTCAAGTTCGCCCATAGCCAACTGATGAGCGATTCGCTTTCTTGTCGATTCAAGTTCAACTTCTTCACTTGATTGATCTCGATCACGGTCATCTTCATCAGAACCACCAAACAGCATCTCAAAAGGATTTTTCACTGACTGGCTTTTTTTCTTGCCAGGAACAAGCAAATGAACAAGACATTTATTTGCTTGTTTTTCTGCTTCTTCTTGAACGTTTTTCATCTTTTCTTCTTTGACAATTCTGATCGCTGTCTCAACTAGATCTCTGACCATCGATTCTACATCACGGCCAACGTAACCAACTTCAGTAAACTTCGTCGCTTCCACTTTAATAAAAGGCGCACCAGAAATTTTTGCAATTCTGCGGGCAATCTCTGTTTTCCCCACGCCTGTTGGGCCGATCATTAAAATGTTTTTCGGAACGACTTCATCCTTTAGCTTATCATGTAAAAGGCTTCTTCTGTAACGGTTTCTTAAAGCCACCGCCACTGCTTTTTTCGCATCAAGCTGACCAATAATGTATTGATCAAGCTTTTCAACTATCTCTCTTGGGGTGAACGGCTTTTTCTCCATACGTCTCATGTCCTTTCTATTCAAGCTCTTCTAAAGTGATTTGATCGTTCGTGTAGACACAGATTTCTCCAGCGGTTTCAAGAGCTGCCTTTGCAATATCTCTTGCTGTGAGGTGATCACCTGCATGTGTTTTGAGTGCTCTCCCGGCGCTAAGCGCATAATTGCCGCCTGAGCCGATGGCCAAAATACCGTCATCTGGTTCGATGACCTCTCCTGTCCCAGAGACAAGCAGGATGCTGTCTTTGTTCATAACGATCAGCATAGCCTCAAGCTGCCTAAGCATCTTGTCACTACGCCATTCTTTTGCTAGTTCTACGGCTGCTCGCTTTAAGTTACCACCATATTCTTCAAGCTTCGTTTCAAACTTTTCAAACAGTGTAAATGCATCTGCTACTGAACCTGCAAAACCTGCAAGCACCTTGCTTCCGAAAAGACGGCGCACTTTTTTTGCCGTGTGTTTCATCACGACAGCCTGCCCGAAAGTGACTTGACCGTCTCCAGCCATCGCACTTTTTCCTTTATGTTGAACGGCAAAGATGGTTGTTGCATGAAATGATGACATGAAAAAACCTCCTTTTAGGATCGTTTAAAAGCCCTTGGGTGATGAGACATGTACGTTTTCCTTAAAGAATCTTTTGATACATGCGTGTACACCTGAGTTGATGATAAATTCGAATGACCAAGAAGTTCTTGAACACTTCTCAAATCTGCCCCCTCATTTAAGAGGTGTGTGGCAAAGGTGTGCCTTAACATGTGAGGATGGATATGTAATGTGCCTGACGCCTTTTTCATTAGTTCAGTGAGAATGAATCGAACGCCTCTGTCTGTAAGAGGCGCCCCGCGCTGATTCAAAAATACATATGCATCAGCACGATCATTCCCCTTCGCTTTCAGCTTTAGCCTTCCATCCTCTAAATAAGTGATGAGCGCTTCATGAGCATATGAACCAAAAGGAACATACCGCTGCTTGTTGCCTTTCCCATGAACAAGCACTGTATCCATCGATAAATCAAGATCAGATTCTTTTAATGAACATAACTCACTGACCCTCATACCTGTTGCATAAAGAAGTTCTAAAATGGCTTGGTTTCTTTGCCCAAGCGGTGTGCTGACATCAGAAACTGTAAAAAGCTCTTTCAGTTCCTCTTCATACAAAAATGAAGGAATTCGCTTATCCTGCTTTGGTAAGCTAACGAGTAAAAAAGGATTTTCTTTCACAAGCTGTTCTCTTAATAGAAATTTATAAAAGCTGCGAAGCGCAGAGACTTTCTTACTAATCGTTCTTCTTGTCAGGCCTTTTTCATAAGCTTCTGTTAAATAAATTCTCGTATCTTGATAGGATACCTCTTCAAAACCGTCTATTCCTTGAACGTTCATAAATCTGACAAACTCTTCAATCGCTTCTGTATATCCTGAGATGGTTAAAGCAGAATAGTTTTTTTCAATTTGCAGATATTCAATGAATAAGTGGACAAGACGCTGTTTATTCATCATTTTTACACCTCTTTAAGGCTTTTAAATGGTATCACATATCTTGCTTTCCGTGCAATGATTTACTACAGAGATTTCGAAATAGTTTGAATAGTTTCGATTGCGCGCTTAGCGTACTCCGCATAACGCTCTTGTTTGTTTTTAATGCGAACACCAAGATCTTTCAACAAACCAAAATTCGCATTCATTGGCTGGAAGCTTTTCTTGTTTGTCGATGTGATGTAATAAGCCATGCTGCCGATCGCTGTTTCCTCCGGAAGTGTCACAAGCTCTTCTCCTTTGACAAAACGAGCGGCATTAATTCCAGCCACTAGTCCGGAAGCTGCAGACTCGACATAGCCTTCAACGCCTGTCATTTGTCCGGCAAAGAATAGATCTTCTCTATTTTTAAACTGATACGTTGGTTTTAAAAGACTTGGTGAGTTAATGAATGTATTGCGGTGCATCACGCCATAACGAACAATCTCTGCTTCTTCAAGACCTGGAATCAAGCGGAATACTTCCTTTTGGTCGCCCCACTTCAGATGTGTCTGGAAGCCGACGATGTTATATAAAGTACCTGCTGCATCATCTTGTCTTAATTGAACAACAGCATAAGGTCTTTTTCCTGTTTTCGGATCTTCAAGTCCTACTGGCTTCATCGGACCAAACAACATCGTTTTCTTTCCTCTTTTCGCCATGACTTCAATTGGCATACAGCCCTCAAAGAAGATTTCTTTTTCGAACTCTTTTAATGGCACAGTTTCAGCAGAAATAAGCGCGTCGTAAAAACGATCGAATTCTTCTTCTGTCATTGGACAGTTTAAATAAGCAGCTTCTCCTTTGTCATAACGTGATTTCAAGTACACCTTATCCATATCAATGCTATCTTTCTCTAGGATAGGTGCCGCTGCATCGTAGAAGTACAGATATTCTTCACCAGTTAACGATTTTAATTCTTTTGAAAGTGCTTCAGATGTAAGCGGGCCTGTCGCAATAATTGTTGGACCTTCTGGAATGCTTTGCACTTCTTCTTGAAAAACTGTCACATTCGGATGATTTTTTACGCGATCAGTAACGTTTGCTGCAAATTCATGACGATCTACTGCAAGCGCTCCGCCAGCAGGAACTGAGCTTTCATCTGCAGCTGCGATAATCGCTGAATCTAAATGACGCATTTCTTCCTTTAATACACCGACCGCATTTGTCAAAGCGTTGGCACGCAGTGAATTGCTGCATACAAGCTCTGCAAATTTATCTGTGTGGTGAGCTGGCGTTTGTTTGACAGGTCTCATTTCATACAAGTTGACTTTAATTCCACGTTTAGCAATTTGCCATGCCGCTTCACTTCCAGCTAAACCTGCTCCGATCACATTTACAAATTGACTCATTGTACAACTCTCCTATTTCGTAAGTTCTGTTTGATGACATAAAAAAGCAGGTGAACAAGGTTGCTCACCGCTATTTTTGTTGTTCCTCTTTATAATCACAGTTCACACATTGAACTTGCATGCCTTTTTTCAGCTTTTTCTCTACAAGCATATTTTCGCATTTTGGACACTTTCTTTCAATCGGTTTGTCCCAAGAGACGAATTCACACTCTGGAAAACGATCACAGCCATAAAAAATGCGGCGCTTCTTAGATTTTCGTTCAACAATGTTTCCTTCATGACATGTCGGGCATTTCACACCAATATCTTTGACAATTGGTTTTGTGTTACGGCAGTCAGGAAAGTTAGAGCAAGCCATGAACTTACCGTATCGACCCATTTTGTACACCATCGGATGTCCACACTCTTCACAGTCAACTCCGGCGTATTCAGGCTCAATCTCAACTTCTTGCATTTCTGCTTCCGCTTTTTCGACCCGTTTTGCAAAGTCTTGATAGAAGCTGTCGATAATGCGAACCCATTCGATCGTACCTTCTTCAACGCTATCAAGTTCTTTTTCCATTTTCGCTGTGAATTCCACGTTAATGATCTCAGGGAAGAATTCAATGATTAAGTTGAGAACAATTCCCCCAAGCTCTGTTGGGATAAACCGTTTATTATCAAGTGCGACATAGCCGCGCTTTTGAATCGTATCTAATGTTGGTGCATACGTAGACGGACGGCCTATACCTAGCTCTTCAAGCGTTTTGACAAGTCTTGCCTCAGTGTAGCGCGGAGGCGGCTGCGTGAAGTGCTGTTCAGGTTCGATATCTTTTGAAAGAACCGTATCACCTTCTTTAAGATCAGGCAGCATTTTGTCCTTTTCTTCTAGCTGGTCGTCTTTCCCTTCTACATATACTTTCATGAATCCAGGGAATTTCACTTTGCTTCCGTTAGCACGGAATGTAAGCCCGTTATTATCAAGGTCCACACTCATTGTATCAAGAACAGCCGAAGCCATTTGGCTTGCGACGAATCGTTCCCAAATCAATTTATACAGACGAAGCTGATCTCGGCTTAAGACATGTTTGACATCTGCTGGTTTTCTTAGCGTAGAAGTCGGCCTGATGGCTTCGTGAGCATCTTGTGCATTTTCATTCTTTTTAGCAGTTCGTTTTGTTGTATTTAAGAAATTCTTACCATACGTCTGATCAATGAAAGCAGATACTTCTTCAATCGCCGTATTGGAAATACGTGTTGAGTCTGTTCTCATGTATGTAATGAGTCCGACTGTACCTTCTTTACCAAGATCAATTCCTTCATATAATTGCTGTGCAATCATCATCGTCTTTTTCGCACGGAAGTTTAATTTTCTCGCAGCCTCCTGCTGTAAAGTAGATGTTGTAAACGGAACAGCTGGGTTGCGTTTACGCTCTTTTTTCGTCACTTTCTCTACAGAGAATTTGCTCCCTTTTAGTTTCGAAAGGATTTCTTTTACATCTTCTTTTGTTTTCAGTGGATGCTTTTTGCCATTGACGCCAAAGAAGCTCGCTTCGAAGCTTTCTTTTCCTTTTAGGAATGTACCGTCAATTGTCCAGTATTCTTCTGGTTTAAATTCATTAATTTCATTCTCGCGATCAATGATCAGGCGGAGTGCAACTGATTGAACACGACCGGCACTTAAGCCCTTTTTCACTTTCTTCCATAAAATCGGACTGATTTTATACCCAACGAGACGATCTAAGATCCGTCTTGCCTGCTGTGCATCAACTAAATCCATATTGATCATACGTGGATGCTTAAAGGAATCTTTAATAGCATCTTTTGTAATCTCGTTAAAGACAACGCGGCAGTCAGAAGAGAGGTCAAGGTCAAGGCTATGCGCTAAATGCCAAGCAATCGCTTCTCCCTCTCTATCAGGGTCAGCTGCGAGATAGACTTTCTTTGCTTTTTTCGCAGCTGTTTTTAATTCTTTTAATACGGGGCCTTTCCCGCGAATCGTAATATACCTCGGTTCGAAGTCATGCTCAGTGTCAACACCAAGCTGACTTTTCGGTAAATCTCTTATGTGCCCCATTGAAGCCTTTACTTTATACTTTTTACCTAAATAACGCTCAATCGTTTTCGCCTTGGCTGGCGACTCAACGATGACTAAATAATCAGCCATACTCAAAATCCCCCTTAAGAGGTGTTCTCTCTTTATACATTTCACAATTCATATTTATGTTAATTGCACCTATTTAACAGGCAATCATGAAAAATTCTTTATGATGAACATCATTATAAACACGAAAAACAAAGTGTAAACTTAAATCCTCACTATTATTAAATATTCCTATGTCTTTTGTCAAACGATATTTTTATAAGAGTTCAGTATATTGAACGCTGCGGAAGGAGAATTCCTCTAAAATATCCTTCGTTGAATGAACAAGCTTTGCTCCCTGCTGTATAAGTCTGGCTGGACCTGTGGAATTAGGATCAAAGATTGATCCTGCAACCGCAAATACCTCTTTGCCTTGCTCAAGTGCTTGATACGCGGTAATGAGTGAACCGCTCTTTTCTTTGCACTGAATCACGATGGTCCCACTTGTCAGCGCACTAATTAAACGATTCCTCAAAGGGAAATGCCACTTTTCTGGTTTGACATAAGGCGGATGCTCGGATAAAAGCAAATGATGCTCGCCCATGTATTCAGCCATTTGCACATGTTCCTTTGGGTATAAATGCTGAAATCCGCCTGCTATAATACCGATCGTTTTCCCTTTATTCCTAATGCACTCTTTATGTGCAAGTCCATCAATGCCTTTTGCTAAGCCACTGACAATCATCCAATCTTCCTTAACAAGTTCACCAACAATTTTCTTCACACATGCTTCTCCATAAGACGATGGAACACGCGTGCCTACTACACCTAAACTTTTTTCTTCATTTAAATATGACACGTTTCCTTTTAGGAATAACACAGGGGGAGGATCATAAATATGTTTTAGTGTGCTGGGATATAAGGGTGATGTGATGGGAATCATGTGAATGTTTTGCTTTAAATAGGCTTGAACGATGTGTTGAAAAATGGGGAATTCCTTTTCTTCGGCTTGTTTTAAGCGGGTAAAGTCGATTGTTTGTAATGATCGATCCTGTTTGAAATGATGTGTTTCTTCATTTATATATAGCTTAGGATCGACTTTCCACCATTTTGTTAACAAAGAGGGTGAGATGAGGCCTTTTAAGCGGTGAAAAATCATTCTTTCGGACACGTTGTACATACCATTCCTCCTGTTTAAGATAGAAAGAAGAAGACTTGTCAAAGAACAAGTCTTCTTGTGTCATTAATGCGTTTTACAAGCTTCGAAGAGATTCTTCTCTTTTAACACTTTAATTAAGGTTTCTCCCATGACAGATGGAGTCTCTGCCACTTCAATTCCACATTCACGCATTGTTTTTACTTTTTCATCAGCTGTCCCTTTACCACCGGAAATAATGGCACCAGCATGTCCCATGCGTTTTCCTGGAGGCGCCGTTTTACCGCCAATAAAGCCAACAACTGGTTTGGTCATATTTGCTTTTACCCATTCAGCTGCTTCTTCTTCAGCCGTACCGCCGATTTCTCCGATCATAATGACAGCATGCGTATCAGGGTCTTCATTGAATGCTTTTAATACATCAATAAAGTTCGTCCCATTTACAGGGTCTCCGCCGATTCCTACAGCTGTCGATTGACCAACGCCAGCTTCTGAAAGCTGATGTACCGCTTCATATGTAAGCGTTCCGGAACGAGAAACAACCCCCACATGACCTTTTTTATGAATGTAGCCTGGCATAATCCCAATCTTACATTCTTCAGGTGTAATGACACCTGGGCAGTTAGGGCCAACAAGTCTTGTCTTTTTCCCTTCCATATACCGTTTTACTTTGACCATGTCAAGTACTGGAATATGTTCTGTAATACAAATGACTAGATCGACTTCTGCATCAACAGCCTCTAAAATGGCATCTGCTGCAAATGGTGCTGGTACATAGATAACAGAAGCATTTGCTCCAGTTGTTTGAACAGCTTCAGATACTGTATTAAATACAGGAACTCCTTCTACTTCAGTTCCACCTTTTCCAGGTGTGACACCGCCAACAATATTTGTTCCGTACTCAATCATTTGTTTTGTATGGAACAATGCGGTTGAACCGGTAATCCCCTGAACAATTACTCTCGTATTTTTATTAATAAATACACTCATTTAGGTTCCCTGCCTTTCTGCTCTACTTGACTAAAGATACAATCTTTTCTGCCCCGTCAGCCATAGACTCAGCAGAAGTGATATTTAAGCCTGAATCACTCAGGATTTTCTTCCCTAATTCAACGTTTGTTCCTTCAAGACGTACAACGAGTGGTAATGTTAAGCCGACTTGTTTTGTCGCTTCAACGACACCTTCTGCAATGACATCACATTTCATGATGCCGCCAAAAATGTTCACGAAAATCCCTTTTACATTTTGATCAGATAAGATGATTTTAAATGCTTCCGTTACTTTTTCAGCTGTTGCACCGCCGCCAACATCCAGGAAGTTTGCAGGGTCCCCGCCGTAATGCTTGATGATATCCATTGTAGACATCGCAAGACCTGCACCATTGACCATACAGCCAATATTTCCATCTAGAGAAATGTAGCTTAGATCATATTTAGATGCTTCAATTTCTTTTGGATCCTCTTCATCAAGGTCACGGTATTCTAATATATCTTTTTGTCTATATAAGGCATTGCTATCAAAGTTTAATTTTGCATCAAGTGCCATGACTTTTCCATCGCCTGTTACAACAAGTGGATTAATCTCAGCAATTGAACAATCTTTTTCAATAAACGCATTGTAAAGACTTGTCATAAACTTAACAGCTTGGCCAACTAATTTTGTTGGAATATTAATTTTAAACGCTACTTCTCTCGCCTGATAGCCTTGCAATCCAATCGCTGGGTCGATGACCACTTTGACGATTTTTTCTGGCGTTTTTTCTGCTACTTCTTCAATTTCAGTACCGCCTTCTTCAGAAGCCATCAATACAATTCTTGATGTCGCTCTGTCCAAAACAAGCCCAACGTAGTACTCTTTTTGAATATCGCAGCCTTCTTCAATAAGTAAGCGTTTTATTTCGCGCCCCTCAGGCCCAGTTTGATGTGTGACAAGTGTTTTGCCGAGCAATTCCTCTGCAAAACCTTTCACTTCATCTTTTGTTTTTGCAATTTTTACCCCGCCTGCTTTGCCACGGCCGCCTGCATGAATCTGTGCTTTTACGACATATACAGAGCTTTCTAGCTCTTCTGATGCTTTCACTGCTTCATCAGGTGTAAATGCTACTTTACCATTTGGAACTGAAACCCCATATTTTCTTAGGATTTCTTTTCCTTGGTACTCATGGATATTCATTTCCCATCCTCCCAACATATGTAGAAACAAAAAATATAAAATAGACTGCGCTTTCATTTTAAAGAATAAAAAAGAGAATGTCTAGGGTTCTATGTAAAATCGTAAAATCCTTCTAAACATTCAAACTTTTATTTTATTAAAAATATAAATTTTTCATCCAAATCACTTATTTTACCTTATTTTTTCATTTTTTGATCTAACCTATAGATAAACGAAAATATTTCTGCTACAGTATCGTATAACGCTTCAGGGATCTCCTCATCCAGTGTTAAGTGGCGCATGAGTTCGACTAAATTACGGTCTTCTTGGATAGGAACTCCCGACTTTTTTGCTTCTTCAATAATATGGTCTGCCACATAGCCGCTACCTGTTGCGACGACTTTTGGCGCCTTTTGTTTTTCTTCATCATAATGTAGAGCGACCGCCCTTCTAAGCGGTTTTGAATCCTTCATACTCGTAAGTCCAGCCCTTTCTCGCTGATTTTATGAAAGTGTTCATCTAGAAAGTGAGACGGATCTACTGGCTCTTGTCTCTTCTTTGCTGTAATTCCCGTAAGGCTGTATCCTAAGGCATTTAAATTCTCCCGAACTGCTGGAATCATTGGATTAATGGTTCCTTGAAGTTCATGACCGGTTTCAACTGTAATTGACATGACCTTTTGCTGAATCGTACAGTCGATTAATGTTTCTTCGAGGTTTTCCATGTTTAAGTAAAACATAAGACGACACTGAGAAATATCAATAGAGCCATCTTTTTTCTTATGTCCTTTTAGAATAAAGGTTAAATCTTGAACACTATGTTTTGAAAAGAGCGGATAAGAGACCATCATTTGGCTGATGGTTTGATTATCCTGCTGCACAAATAACTGCCCGTTCAATCTATGAAACAATTGATCGACTTCTTTTTTTACAGGCTCTGGTAAATCAGACTGTCTCACATCATTTAAGACGAGCTTTAATTGGTGAAGTTCCTGACTTTTTACATCCTGGCTGCCTTTTTCGAGTAGTTTCAGCATACCAATTTCATCACGTACACCGATTGCCTTTTTCATCGTCATGAGTAAATCGAGCACATCGGTTTTATTGCTTAATGCGGGTTCCGTCTGCTGTACCACCTGAGCCAATGCTTTCGCCTCTGTTTTTGACAGGAATGGAAATTCTTTTTGGAGCACAGATGCTCTTGCATCCGGCTGAGATCCTGCCTGCTGAAGCCCTTGCAGCAATGACGTGAGCTGTTTTAAGCTAGGTTCTTGCTGCCCATCTGCACCTTGTTTTATCAAACTTGTAAGTATCCGCTCAATTTGCTGAAGCGGGATTTGCAGCTCTTTTGGACTTGTTGACTGCTGCACGTTAGACTGAAGAACTTGGGTCGTTTGACGCTCTTGAGCCAATGGATTCTGACTATTAACTTTTGGTTGAGACAGATTGGACTGAGGCGTTACAGGTAGATTTCCTCCTTGCTTCCCCGCCCCTTCTCTCGCTGCTAGAAGGACCGATAAGAGCTTTTCTGCATGGACAGACGTCTCAGCATCTATGACTGATCGAACGGCTTGTGTAAGCGCCTGTGTGGCGTCTGAGTGCTTCGGGAGCTGTGTTAAGCGTTCTAGCAGCGCTGTCATATCCTGATGAAGAGCAGAGGATGATTTCACAGCTAAAATTGATTGAAGCACTCCTTCCTGGATCGGCAAGTCTTTCTTTAAAGCAAATAGAAGTGCCTGTAGACCTTTTTTCACATCAGCTCCTTGAAGCTGTTCGATCCACTTCACTGCCGTTTTTAACTCTGTTTCGTTGATAACGGATTTTTCTTTTAAAAAAGCTGTGGCTGTTAGAATGTTTTCAAGTCCGTTTTTCAGAGAGAGACCTTCTAATAGTTTGGCAGCTGCATCCTTTAATGTCTTAGGATCTTGATCAAATTGCTGGACTGGCCTTAGTTTATTGAGGCTGTCTCCACCCTCTTGTTCAAATTGGAACCAATAAAATGCGTCTGCTTTAAGCTGAGCCGCTAGCTGTGCTTTTATTTTTGTTGAGCCTATTTGAACAAGGGCTGTATCATCTCCAAGCATTTTCAGTACTTTACCGAGAATCAGCCGATGCACATTTTCCTTTCCTTCGGTGTTTAATGGAATAGATTCTGCCGCACTTAACCGGCTATTCAGTGCTGTATGTATGTCCTCAACTCTTGTCATCACAGGCAGCCTCCTTAGGTCGAAAATTTATGATATAACGGATTTCACTGGTGCAAACGATAATCGATGGATTGGGGCAGCTCCATGTGTTTGAATGGCAGCCAAATGCTCTTTTGTTCCGTACCCTTTATGTTTTTCAAATTGATACTCAGGGTACTTACGCCCGTATTCTTCCATCATCTGATCTCTTGTCACCTTTGCAATACATGCACCTGCTGCGATGGATGCACTTTTTGCATCTCCTTTGATGATATTCTCCTGGTGAATAGGAAGTGGGAGCGTCATGGCATCTATGAGTAGATAATCAGGTGTATGAGTTAACTGCTCCACCGCTCTCACCATCGCCAGTCTTGATGCCTCGTAAATATTGATTTCATCAATCGTAGCCGCATCAACAATGCCGATACCGATATCAAGTGCTTCTTTTTGGATCAGGTCATAATATGCCAATCTTTTTTTCTCAGATAATTGCTTTGAGTCGTTTAAACCGAGCAGGACTGTATCTTCCTTTAATATGACAGCTGCTGCTACAACGGGGCCTGCCAGCGGTCCTCTTCCTGCTTCATCTATTCCAGCAATACATGTGTATCCCTGCGCCTTAGCATTGTTTTCAAATTGCAGCATCTCATTCCATGCTGCATGAAGTTGCTGCTGCTTTTCTTTCTCTTTGTGCCACTTCTCTATCAGTTTTTGGACACTTTTTCTCTTATCATCTTTTACAAGCTCATGAATGTATGACTCGTCTTGCGAATGCTTTTCTATCAGTTCTTTTATTTGTTTCACTGTGTACATCAGCTTTTCGTCAGCCTCCTTCTTTATATCGGCAGTTTTCCGCAAAAAATAAAGACCCGCATGAGCTGCGTGTCTTTTAGCTTTCAGGCTTCTCAAAAGTGAGGGGACCAAATTTTTCTGTTCGAATATCCCGAATAATGATTTCGGTGGTTTTGTCGTAATTAATAAATCCACCGCTCATGAGACAGCCGCGCTTTGTACCTATTGCATCAAACAGCTCAGCCGTATCTTCAGGGATCTCCGTTAGGTCATAGCGTTTTTTTAATCGCTCTGGATAGTTTTCTTCTAGAAAGCGAAGTCCATATACAGCGACATCCTGTAAGTTGATGATAGAATCTTTGATCGCTCCAGTTACCGCTAGCCTGAGTCCTACTTTCTCATCTTCAAACTTCGGCCAGAGGATTCCAGGTGTATCGAGCAGTTCCAATTCTTTCCCTACCTTCACCCATTGCTGTGAGGTGGTAATACCAGGACGGTCTCCTGTTTTGGCAATGTTCTTTTTCGCTAAACGATTGATTAAGGTCGATTTTCCGACGTTGGGAATCCCGATAATCAGCGCCCGGATTGCACGTGGTTTAACACCTTTTGCTTTCATGCGGTCGAATTTTTCTTTTAAGATTTCTTTTGAAGTTGTGATGATCTGATTTAACCCTTGTCCATCGACAGAGTTAATAGCAAGTGACCGAACGCCTTGCTGCTCAAAGTGCGTCTGCCACTCTTTTGTCACACGAGGATCCGCTTTATCTGCTTTGTTTAATAGCATGATTTTGGGTTTGTTCTGAAGGATTTCTTCGATCATTGGGTTTCTAGAGGACATCGGAATTCTAGCATCAGTTAATTCAAATACGATGTCGATGAGCTTTAATTTTTCTGTGACTTCACGTCTTGCTTTTGCCATATGGCCTGGAAACCATTGAATCGTCATATGTGCACCTTCTCTTCTATCGATTATCTCTATACATCGTACAAAAAAAGAGCCTGTTACAGGTAACAAGCTCTTTCCTTTGATATCATTATCGTCTGATTTCTTTGATACGAGCCGCTTTACCGCGAAGTTCACGTAGGTAGTAAAGTTTCGCACGACGTACCTTACCGTGACGTACAACTTCGATGTTAGCGATTTTTGGTGTGTGTACAGGGAATGTACGCTCAACGCCTACACCGTAAGAAATCTTACGAACTGTGAAAGTTTCGCTGATTCCACCACCACGACGCTTAATTACAACACCTTCAAAGATCTGGATACGCTCACGAGTACCCTCGACAACTTTAACGTGTACACGTAAAGTGTCACCAGGACGGAACGCAGGAAGATCAGTGCGTAATTGTTCTTTTGTGATTTCTTCAATCAAATGTTGCATCGTTTTCAACTCCTTCCAACAGATGCTCATGTCCTCTTTCTTCATTGCAGCGGAACATCGTTTTCAAACTTGAATCGGCAAGCCGTCCAAGTCACAAGTAGTATCATACCATACCTCTATGCAGTGTGCAATACAATCTAGTCATTATGAAGCTGCCAAAGCCATCTTTTTTCTTCTTCTGTTAACGTTTTGCAAGAATCGATCAAATCTGGCCGTCTTGTATAAGTTCGCTTCAAGGATTCTTTGCGCCGCCACTCTTCAATTTTGGCATGATTTCCAGAGAGGAGCACATCCGGCACTTTTAGTCCTTTATAATCGGCTGGCCTTGTATAATGAGGATGCTCTAGCAAACCTGTACTAAATGAATCTTCAATGTGAGACGCTTCTTTTCCAAGCACATGAGGCAAAAGCCTGACCACACTGTCTGCAATCATCATCGCTGGCAGCTCTCCGCCTGTGAGAACGAAATCTCCGATTGAGATTTCATCTGTGACAAGATGCTCCCTGATGCGCTCATCGTAGCCTTCATAATGGCCGCAAATGAACATAAGGTGTTCTTCTTTTGCAAGTTCCTCTGCCTTCTTTTGTGTATATCTTTCTCCTTGAGGACAGACAAGAATGATTCGGGGCTTCTTGCTTGCTTTCTTCGTCAAATCTTCTACCGCATCGAATACGGGCTGTGCTTTCAGTACCATACCAGCACCGCCGCCATACGGATAGTCATCTACTGTTTTATGCTTATGATCCGAATACTCTCTAAAATTGACAACATTGAATGAGACAGCTTCTTTCTCCTGTGCCTTTTTTAAGATCGATGAGTGGAGCACACCTTCGAACATTTCAGGAAAAAGTGTTAAGATGTCGATTTTCATTCGTCAATGAGTCCTTCCATCACTTCAATGTGTATGGTTTTGGATACGATATCGATCTTTTTGACGACAGATGGGATATAAGGAATCAGGGCATCTTTTTTGCCTTTTCTTCCGACCACCCAGACATCATTTGCCCCTGGTGTTAAAATCTCTTTGATTTGGCCGACAAGCTGATCCTCTTCATCGTAAACTTCACAGCCAATGATTTGGTGGAAATAAAACTCTCCTTCATCTAAAGAGCCGAGATGTTCTTTTTCTACTTTTAAGATTGATTCTTTCAATAGCTCTGCTTCATTTAATGAGCTAATTTCTTCAAATGTGAGCAAATCAAACTGTTTGTGCTGCCGGTGTGATGCGACAGTGACTTTTAGCGGCTCCCCTTGACCTTGCTTAAAAATATAGAGGACGCTTCCTTTTTTGTAACGTTCTTCTGGGAAATCTGTCTTTGACACGACGCGTACTTCTCCGCGCACTCCGTGTGTATTGACAATCTTTCCAACATTCAACCATTCTTGTTCCATGTTCTCAATCACCCCTGACGTATTTCCACAATGGTGCCGTCTTTCACGACGATGACATTGTCTTGCATCTTGTCATCCCATTTATCACCTATGTTCACTTCAACCAGCGCATCCACTTCTGTCTCTTTCATTTCACTTCCAAGCGGTAAAATATGCAGCTGCTCTACTTGAAAGTCAATTTGCTGGATTTTCTCCTGCCGTTTATCGATGGCTTTTTGAAATTGAGGGATGGCTTCTTGCTGATGTGGTTCTTTTTCATGTTTTTTCAGTTGAAAATATAGTTGATTGCATTCACGTTCTAGTCTTTCTTTTTTCTCCAAAAAAGTCGTTAACAGTTTGTCCTTACTGCTTTCAGTTAATACTTGCATGACGGTGACATGTTGAATGATCTGCATCTTCCTTTTTGTCCCCCTATCCGAAGGCATTTGTCCTCTACATTATAACGAAAAATAGATTTAAACGTGTAAAAAAAGGGGAGGTCCTAAGCCCTCTCCCTTTTTAGTCAGCAATCTCAAGTTGAACTTTCTTAGAAGACTCTGCACTTGCTGCAAACATGACTGTTCGTATCGCTTTTGCTGTACGTCCCTGCTTTCCGATCACCTTTCCGGTATCTTCAGCATTGACAGACAGTGTGTAAATCACTTGCTCATCTTTTTTTAATGAAGATACGTGAATATCTTCAGGGAAATCAACAAGTGGCTCGACGATGGATACAATCAATTCTTCCAAGGACAGCTCATTCATTATTTGCTGTTTTTCGCATTATGAAATTTTTCAAGAATTCCTTGGCTTGAGAAAAGGTTGCGAACTGTATCAGATGGTTTCGCACCATTTTGAAGCCATTTAAGAGCTAATTCTTCGTTGATTTTCACCTCAGCTGGTGATAACACTGGATTGTATGTTCCAACTGTTTCGATGAAACGACCGTCACGTGGTGAACGAGAATCTGCTACTACAATACGATAGAAAGGAGATCTTTTTGATCCCATACGTTTTAAACGAATTTTTACTGCCATTTTACTAGCACCTCCGAAAATATTTCAACAAAATAGTATATTAACAATGATAAAAGGGTTTGTAAAGTGTTTTTTCTTAACAACGGTTTTATCATGTATAACCAATTACATAAATGGTAATTTAAAGCCTTTTTTCTTTCCTTTGGACATGTTGGTCATTTGCTTCATCATCTTTTTCATTTCGTCAAATTGCTTTAAAAGGCGATTGACTTCCTGTACAGATGTTCCGCTTCCTTTTGCAATCCGTTTTCTTCGGCTTGCATTGATGACCTCTGGCTGTTCTTTTTCCTCGGTCGTCATTGATTTTATGATCGCTTCGATGTGATTGAGCTGCTTTTCGTCTACTTGGACGTTTTTGAGCCCTTTCATTTTACCGGCTCCCGGCATCATTTGGATCAATTCATCAAGTGGACCCATGTTACGAACTTGGCCAAGCTGCTCGAGGAAATCATCGAGTGTAAAGCTCATGGTCCGCATTTTTTGTTCAAGCTCTTTCGCTTTATCTTGGTCCACGTTTGCCTGTGCTTTTTCAATCAGTGTAAGCACATCTCCCATGCCAAGAATTCTTGAAGCCATCCGTTCTGGGTGGAATGATTCAATCGCGTCAAGCTTTTCACCTAGCGCGGCGAATTTAATCGGCGTATTGGTGACAGCTCGAATGGAAAGTGCTGCACCGCCTCGTGTATCCCCGTCTAGTTTCGTTAGAACGACACCTGTTAAACCAAGCTGTTCATTAAAGCTTTTCGCTACATTGACAGCATCTTGACCTGTCATAGAGTCAACAACAAGGAAAATTTCTTCTGGACTCGCTACTTCTTTTACTTTCTGAAGTTCATCCATCAATTCTTCATCAATATGAAGGCGTCCTGCTGTATCTAAAATGACATAATCATGGTGTTCTTCTTTCGCTTTTTCAATTGCCTGTTTGGCAATCTCGACAGGACTGACTTGATCACCTAATGAAAACACAGGCATATCAAGCTGTTTCCCTAGCGTTTGAAGCTGCTGGATCGCTGCTGGTCTGTAAATATCTGCAGCCACCATCATCGGCTGGCGATTATGTTTTTTGCGAAGTAAATTGGCAAGCTTCCCAGTTGTGGTGGTTTTACCTGCACCTTGAAGACCAACCATCATAATGACGGTCGGAGATTTTTTCGCTACAGCGATTTTACTCTCTTCCCCGCCCATTAATTCAGTGAGTTCTTCTTTTACAACTTTAATGACCTGTTGTCCAGGGGTAAGGCTTTTCATGACCTCTTGTCCAACTGCCCGCTCACTTACTTTTTTCACAAAGTCTTTGACTACTTTAAAATTGACGTCAGCTTCAAGAAGGGCAAGGCGTACCTCGCGCATCATTTCTTTTACATCTTGTTCTGACACTTTTCCTTTGCCGCGGATTTTTGAAATCGTCTGCTGCAGTCGGTCGGCTAATCCTTCAAATGCCATACTGTGCCGCCTCCTAATCTAATTTCTCAAGCGATTCAATTAAAGCTTCTGCTTCTTCCATCTGAGCGGAATCTGCTACGAGCTCTCTCATTTTTTTGAGAAGTTCTTTACGATCTTTAAATTTCTTAAACAAGAGCAGCTTTTCTTCATATTGTTCAAGCATCGCTTCAGTCCGTTTAATATTATCATAAACAGCCTGTCTTGATACTTCATATTCATCCGCAATTTCACCGAGGGAAAAATCGTCTAGGTAGTAAAGCGACATGTAGCTCTTTTGCTTTGCGGTTAACAACGATTGATAGAAGTCAAACAAGTAGTTCATTCTCGTTGTTTTTTCAAGCGTCATGGGCTCTCTCCCCTTTGTTAAGTTCATTCCCTTTACATCAACTAAGTTTACACGGTTCTCTACTGTGTGTCAAGTTTTTATCTTGTCACTGCATGAAGCGGCGTATAAATAAAAATGCCAGCAGTTTTTGCCGGCATTTTTGTTAGTCCTCTTGATCAATCACATCTGAGAATAATCCATACACATACGATTCTGCATCGAATTCTTGCAGATCGTCTACCTTTTCACCTAAACCGACGAGCTTCACGGGGATGTTTAGCTCATTTCGAATTGCAAGGACAATCCCGCCTTTTGCAGTCCCGTCCAGCTTTGTTAAAGCAATTCCTGTCACATTCGTCGCTTTAGAAAATTCCTTCGCTTGTGCCATCGCATTTTGACCCGTTGTTGCATCAAGAGCGAGTAGCACTTCATGCGGTGCATCTGGAACCTCACGTTCAATGACTCTCTTGACCTTCTCCAGCTCTTTCATCAAGTTGACTTTGTTTTGCAGTCTTCCTGCTGTATCACAGATAAGGACATCCGCATTTTTCGCTTTTGCTGATTGAACGGCATCATAGATCACCGCTGCTGGATCAGAGCCAGCCGTCTGTTTAACAACAGGGACACCTGAACGCTCTCCCCATACTTCAAGCTGCTCTATCGCACCGGCACGGAACGTATCACCTGCTGCCAAAATGACGGATTTCCCTTCATTTTTCAGCTTATTTGCAAGTTTGCCGATCGTCGTTGTTTTCCCAACGCCATTGACACCCACAAATAAAATGATATTTAATCGCCCATCTTCAATATTCAGCGCAGAGATTTGTTCCTCTCCGCTATTGTAGATTTCAACCAGTTTTTCAGAGATGACTGATTGTACTTCACTTGGGTCTTGAATGTTTCTTAGTTTCACTTCTTTTTTCAGCTCATCAATCAGTTCCATCACCGTTGTGAAACCGACATCCGCGCCGATTAAAACCTCTTCTAACTCTTCAAAAAAGTCTTCATCGACTTTACGGTAGCGAGAAATTAGTTCGTTTACTCTTCCTTGAAAGGAGTTTCTCGTTTTTTCAAGACCATCTTTAAACTTTTCTGATACTGAATCGGTTTGCTGCGTAAATTTTTCTTTTAATTTCTTAAAAAAGCTCATTTGGTTCAAAAACCTCCTTTAATTACTGGACAAGCTCTTTCGTTTCTTCTAGTTTGACAGATACAAGTTTTGAAACGCCTGACTCCTGCATCGTAACACCGTAGAGCACATCTGCTTCTTCCATTGTTCCTTTGCGGTGCGTAATGACAATGAACTGTGTTTCCTCACTGTATTTCTTTAAATATTGTGCAAAGCGGAAAACATTGGCTTCATCAAGCGCCGCTTCTACCTCATCTAACACGCAGAATGGAACAGGTCTGACTTTTAAAATAGAGAATAGTAAAGCGATCGCTGTTAATGCTCTCTCTCCGCCTGAAAGCAAGCTTAAGTTTTGCAGCTTTTTCCCAGGCGGCTGCGCGACAATATCAACGCCAGAGTTTAGTAAATCGGTTGGATCTGTCAGCTTAAGATCTGCTTTCCCGCCGCCAAATAATGCTTGGAAAACTGATTCAAAATGCCCGCGAATTTGCGAGAATGTTTCAGAGAAGCGCTTTGTCATCTCTTGATCCATTTCTTCGATCACTTGAAATAATGTGTTTTTCGCTTCTGTCAGATCGTTTCGCTGCTCTGTTAAGAAGAGATAGCGTTCATTTACTCGTTCATACTCATCAATGCTGCCTAAGTTCACTGTTCCTAGCTCTTCAATGGCTAATTTGATCAGCTTCACTCGTTTTCTTGCTTCATCTGGCGATAACGTTAGATGATACATCTCTTTTGCCCCTTCAAACGAAAGAGCATACTCTTCGTTCAAATAAGCGATGAGGTTGTCGAGCTCAACTTCCATACGGCCAAGCTTAATTTCTTCATCTTTTAAGCTTGTGTTGAGCTGCTTGTACAGGCGTTTTTGTTCTTTCAGTTCACGTTCAGCAAATTCTAACGTTTCAGAAAGAGCAAGACGCTGTTTACGCCGCTCTGAAATGAGTGTAGTAGTTTTGTTTTTGTTTTCCAGTTTCTCTTTCGCCGCTTCTTCCAGCTGTTCTGCCCCGCTTGAGCTAGACGTCATTTCACTTGTTAAGAGTGACAGATCTTCTTTTGTTTCCGTCAGCGTTTGTTCAGCCTCTTCTAATTCGGCCATTAAGCTCGAAAGTTTTTCTTGTTCATTTGCTAAGGACTGCTCTTTTTTGGCAAGTGAGATTTTCAGTTCAGTTAATTCGGCAGAAATGGTTTCTTTCGTTGAGCTTTGGGTCTGCTTACGCTTTGTTAATGTATTGATCTCTTGATCTAGGGTGGTCAATTTCTCCCCTATAGAAACTTCAAGAGCTGCCTGCTTTTTGTCCTTATCCGTAAGTTCAGTAGAACGCAGCTGCAATTCTTCTTTTTCTTGATCATAGAGTTCAAGGTGAGCATTAATATTTTTTTCAGCTACTTGCAGTTCGTATAGCTTCCCTTTGAGCTCTTGCTGCTGTTCTCGAAGCGTTTCTCCCCGCTGACGCAGTTCGTTTAATTGGCTTTCGTTTGTTGCAATCAATTGTTTTGTTTCTTTTGTTTCCTTTTCAAGGATCGTTGTTTTTTCTTCCATTTCAACGAGCTGCTTTGTTAATGTTTCGATCTCTCGGTTTCTTGAAAGAAGGGAGTTGTTCTTTTTCTTTACACCGCCACCGGTCATTGAACCGCCGGGGTTCACAACATCTCCATCAAGGGTCACGATGCGATAGCGATGACCAAGCATTTTTGCCAGTTCATTGGCGCCTTTTAAGTCTTTAACGATCAGAACCGTTCCAAGCAAGTTCTGAATCACCTTTTGATACTTTTCGTCAAAGGAAACAAGGTGACTCGCTACACCAATAAATGCAGCGTGTTGCTCGGCTGTTTGGACGTCTCTATGCTGAATGGTGCGTTCTTTGATCACATTCATTGGCAGGAAGGTCGCACGTCCAAAGGAGTGCTGCTTTAAGTATGCAATTGCTTGTCGCGCTGCGGCTTCGTTTTCTGTGACGACGTGCTGCGTTGCTGCACCTAACGCGATTTCAATCGCTGTCTCATGCTGCTGATCTGTTTGAATTAGCTCTGCAATGGCACCGTGAATACCACCTAACCGCTCTTTTGCCTTTAAGACCTCTTTTACTCCTTGGAAAAAGCCTGAGAAGTCTTCCTGCATGGATTCTAGCATCTCTTTTTTTGATTTCGCCTGCTGCACATATTGATAGGCTTGGTAAAGAGCCGTTTCTTTTTTCTCGTATTGACGTTTCATTTGCTCAAGCTTTTGTTCCGCTTCTCTAAAACGCTTGACCTGAGCCAAAATGTCTTCTTCTAGGGCTGAAAGCTGCTGCTCAGCCTCTGTTTTTTTCTCTTTGACAGACACACGTTCTTCAATGTGTTTTTGGTTATTTTGCGTGAGCCGATCCAGCTGCATAGCCGCTTGGCGCTGCTGTTCTTCTAACAATTTGCGTTCATTGCGGATGGAAGCCTGTTCATTGAGCAGATCAAAATAATCGCTTTTTAGCTGTTCAATTTGACCTTCCACATCTTCACTATGGAGCGATAGTTGATGTTGCTTTGTTTTCACTTCATCTTTTAGCTGCTGCACTTCTTTTTGAAGGCTGTCCCGCGTAATTTTTTGCTGCTGAATCTTTTCGGTTAGCTGCGCCTGCTTTTCAGTTAAGCGAATGAGCGTTTCTTCTAGCTGTCCTTGGTTTGCGGCAGCATTTTTCTTCCGTTCTTTTAGTACTTCTTTTTTACCTTCAAGCTTTTCTAACTCCTCACTTGTGAAAAGAAGAACTTCTTGCAGGTCATTAATTGATTCGTCAAGTGCTTGAATGCGGTCTCTTGATTCTTCAATTTTGGCTTCTTTCGCTTGAATATCTGTGGATTGCTTCATTTCATCTTGTTTGAAGCGCTCGACAGCTTCACCAAGTGTTGTCCATTTTTCATGAAGTGCTTCGATGTCATGGACAGTTAAGGCGATTTCGACATTTTCAAGCTCTTCTTTTTTTTGCAAATAGTCCTTTGCAATAGATGCCTGCATTCTTAATGGTTCTACTTGATCTTCTAGTTCATGCAGAATATCTTCTACTCGGTTTAAGTTGTCCTGCGTTTCAAACAGTTTATTCTCGGCTTTTTTCTTTCTTGTTTTATATTTCAAAACACCAGCCGCTTCTTCAAAGATGCTTCTTCTCTCTTCTGCCTTACTAGATAGAATTTCTTCTACCTTCCCTTGGCTGATGATCGAAAAAGCTTCCTTTCCAAGACCTGAATCCATGAAAAGATCAATAATATCTTTTAAGCGGACAGATTGATTGTTTATGAGAAATTCACTTTCTCCTGAACGATAGACTCTTCTTGTCACACTGACTTCGTGAAAATCGATCGGTAAAAAGTGATCTTCGTTATCTAATGTTAAAGTCACTTCTGCTAGATTGACTCTTTTTCTTGAGTCGCTTCCTGCAAAAATGATGTCTTCCATTTTTCCTCCGCGGAGGCTTTTCGCTGATTGTTCTCCAAGTACCCAGCGGATAGCATCGGTAATATTACTTTTGCCGCTTCCGTTTGGTCCAACAACAGCGGTGACCCCTTTGACAAAGTCCACGGTCACTCGCTGTGCAAAAGATTTGAATCCTATCACGTCTAAACGTTTGAGGAACATGAGAGTGATCCTCCTTATGTATTTAAAGTACTATTATCTTACCATATGAAGTGAAAAAAGATGATGGAAAACAGAGTGAAATCCCCCTGAATGACGAGGGGGATTTTATTGGTTCATATGATGTTTCTGCAATTTAGCAAGTGCTTCCTGTGCAGCATGCTGTTCTGCTTCTTTTTTACTGCGGCCATTTCCAATTCCAAGCACTTCTCCGCGAAGGGAGACATTTGCTTCAAATTCCCGGTTGTGTGCTGGTCCTTTTTCATGCAGGATATGGTATTCGAGTACACCTTTTCCATCGCGCTGAACGAATTCTTGCAGCTGGCTTTTAAAGTCCATGACATGCGAGAACGCTCCATCATTAATTTTTGGATAAACATAGGCTTCTAGGAATCGCTCCACTGGCTCAAGCCCTTGATCTAAATAAAGTGCTCCGATAAACGCCTCGAATACGTCCGCTAAAAGTGCTGGGCGTTTTCTCCCGCCTGTCATTTCTTCGCCTTTTCCTAAAAGAACAAGTTCTCCGAAGGACAGCTCATGTGCCAGAGACACAAGTGACGGTTCACATACGATCGCTGCTCTTAGTTTTGTTAAATCTCCCTCGCTCATCGCAGGATATTTCGCAAATAAAAATTGAGAGATGGTCAATTCTAAAACAGCATCTCCTAGAAATTCAAGTCTTTCATTATCCTCGTATGGCTTTTTCCGGTGTTCATTCACATAAGAGGAATGCGTAAACGCTTGATATAGAAGTTTTTCATTTTGAAAGTGTACAGAAATGCGCTGCTGGAATTCTCTAAATTGCTCTAGTTTTTTGCTCTGTTTCTGTTTGTCTTTATAGTGTTTTGGCATAGCAACCTCCAGGTAGGCTTAATCGCCTTTAAGGATACTGATTATATGGAGTCTCTCTTTCTACATGCAAGGAAACATTGCTCCTTAGCATCTGAAAAAGGCTGACTATTGATCAGCTGAATATGTTGAAACTAACATAAATTTTGAAAGTCCCGTCATGAAAACAGACGGGACTTTGTTACGCTTATTGTTGGCTATTTATGTAGTTCACAGCGTCACCGACTGTTGCAATTTTTTCAGCATCTTCGTCAGAAATTTCCATATCGAACTCATCTTCAAGTTCCATAACTAGCTCAACTACATCAAGGGAATCAGCGCCTAAATCTTCTTTAAATGAAGCTTCCATTTTCACGTCAGCCTCATCAACGCCAAGGCGGTCTACAATAATTTTTGATACACGCTCTAATACGTCTGCCATTGCCTTTCACCTCCCCTCAAAGTATTATAGTTGATTCGTTTTTAAAAAACTAGAGAAAACCTAATGAAATTTTGATATTTCTTAGGACATGACCATTCCGCCATCTACTTGGATGGTTTGGCCTGTAATATAACCTGCTCCTTCTGAAGCTAAAAAGACAACAACGTTGCTAATATCTTCAGGTGCACCAAAGCGTGCAAGCGGGATTTGTTTGAGCATTTCAGTCTGTACATTCTCATCAAGCTTGTCTGTCATATCTGTTGAAATAAAGCCTGGTGCTACTGCATTGACTGTAATATGACGGGTTGCCAGCTCTTTTGCTGTTGTTTTCGTTAATCCGATGACACCAGCTTTTGCTGCAACATAGTTTGCTTGTCCAGGATTTCCACATACGCCAACTACCGAAGCCAAGTTGATGATTCTTCCGCTGCGCTGTTTCATCATTTGACGTGTCACGGCTTTTGTACAGTTAAAGACACCTTTTAAGTTTATGTTAATGACGTCATCCCATTCATTTTCTTTCATTCTCATGAGCAGGTTATCCTTTGTGATCCCTGCATTATTGACAAGGATGTCAATTGAACCAAATGTGTCAATCGCTTGTTTCATGAGTGCTTGTACTTCTTCAGCATTTGAAACATCAGCTTTAACGGCAAATGCCTGCTGGCCAAGTGCTTTGATTTCGTCTACGACTTCATTTGCTTTTGCTTCGTTTCCAGAATAGTTGACGACAACATTCGCACCATTCTTTGCTAAATCGATCGCGATGGAACGGCCAATCCCGCGTGATGCACCTGTTACAACGGCTGTTTTATTTGTAAGCATCAAGAATCCTCCTTCAATGTTTCAATGGCTGCTTCAATTGTTTCCTGATCTGAAACTGAAATGGTTGTCAGGCGGCGATTGACCTTTTTCACAAGACCTGAAAGCACTTTGCCCGGGCCAATTTCAATAAACGTTGTCACGCCCAAATCAATCAGACGTTCCACGCTTTCTTCAAATCGAACAGGAGAATACAATTGTTCAATGAGCTTTGTCTCAATAGCATCACGAGATGTAACGATGTCTGCTGTGACATTTGAGATCACTGGAGTTTTGGCATCTGTAATGTTTAGCTTTGACAGAACACCTGTGAATTTTTCAGCGGCTGGTTTCATTAAGGCAGAATGGAAAGGTCCACTCACTTCAAGGGCAATCGCACGTTTTGCGCCTTTTTCTTTCGCTTTCTCTGAAGCGAGTTCGACACCTTTTGCTGTACCAGAGATCACGATTTGACCAGGACAGTTTAAGTTAGCGAGTTCTACAAGATGACCGCTCTCTGTCACTTCTTTTGTCACTTCTAAAAGCGCAGCTTGATCTAAGCCAAGGATCGCTGCCATAGCGCCTTCTCCTGCTGGAACAGCCTCATTCATTAATTCGCCGCGCTTTCTTACGGCATACACAGCATCTTGAAACGAAAGTGCGCCTGCTGCAACGAGGGCCGTATATTCACCAAGGCTATGTCCTGCTGCGTAATCTGCTTTGATTCCGCTCTCTTCAAATTTCTTTAAGATGGCGATACTTGTCGTTAAAAGAGCTGGTTGCGCGTTATAAGTGAGCGTCAGTTCTTCTGCATCTCCTTCAAAAATCATTGAAGATAAGTCAAAACCGAGGGTCTTGTCTGCTTCTTCAAATACAGCTTTAGATACTGCTTCTTGGTCAAATAAATCTTTTCCCATGCCAATTTTTTGAGAGCCTTGGCCAGGGAATAAAAATGCAATTTTAGTCATGCTGCTATACCTCCATTAAGACTCGTTCGTGGTTTCTTTTTGGACTTCTTGATGAATGATGGCTGAAACATCTTTTTCTACAATATCACGTGCCTGACGAATGGCATGAAAAATGGCGTTTTCATCAGAGGAACCGTGCGCTTTAATGACAGGTGCCTTTAAACCAAATAAAGCGGCACCACCATATTCGGAGTAATCCATTTTAGATTTCATCTGCATCAATTTCGGCTTCATCATGCCAGCCGCTATTTTTGCTGTAAAGCTGGATGTTAATGTTTCTTTCAGCATTTTAAATACAGAAAGAGCTGTGCCTTCAATCGTTTTCAGGGCGATATTTCCTGTGAAACCATCTGTGACAACGACATCAGCTACACCTTCTAGTAAATCACGAGACTCCACATTTCCTACGAAATTCAAATTTGATGCTTTTAACAATTCAAAGGTTTTTTTCGTGAGGTCGTTGCCTTTTTTATCTTCTGTTCCTACATTTAACAATCCTACACGCGGATTACTCTTTGGAAAAACACGCTCTGCGTAGATTGAACCCATCATGGCATATTGCATTAGGTGTTCTGGTTTGGCATCAACGTTTGCGCCGACATCTAGTAATAAAAACCCACTGCCATCAAGTGTTGGCAGTGTTGGAGCAAGTGCCGGTCTATCGATGCCATCAATTCTTCCTACGATAAACAGTCCTGCTGTCATGAGTGCGCCAGTGTTTCCTGCTGAAATACAAGCATCTGCTCGTCCTTCGGATACTTCTTGCGCCATTTTCACCATAGATGAATCCTTTTTACGCCTGACTGCACGCACTGGTTCATCTGTCGGTTCAATGACTTCTTTTGCATCTAAAATCGTGATGCGCTCGTTATTTGTTATGTATGGTTTGATTTTATTTTCATCGCCGACAAGTGTAATCTCGATATCTGAAAATGCCGTTAAGCTTTTTTGCACACCGTCAATAATGGCTTTAGGGGCATGGTCTCCCCCCATTGCATCGACTGCAATTCTCATATTACGTGCCACCTTTTACTTTTGTTTTGAGCGATACATGACGAAGTCACCTGAGAAGACAACTTCCTCACCGACATAGCTGTTTACTTCAACTACAGTTCTGCCTTTTTCTTTATCATGCGAGGCTACTTTGGCTTTTGAGACAACTCGTTCGCCTTGTTTAACCTGCCTTGTAAATTTAATATTCGCTTTTGCTGTTAAAGCCAGTTCATCGTCAATGACCGCTACTGCAAGCGAATTTGCCTGGGCGAAGAGATGATGTCCCCTGGCAATTTGGTTTCGGCTAAATACATGCTCTTTTCTCACTTCTAAAATGGAAATGGCTTGGTCATCAAGCTCTACATCAATCATTTCTCCAATCACTTCATCCAGCGGAAGTGACTTCACTTCATCCTCTAATGTCTTTTCGGCCACATGCTTAATTCTTTCGCGTAATTCAGGAATTGACAGTTCCAAACGATCAAGACGAACCGTTTGAATGCTTACACCGAATTTACTTGCCAATTCTTCATCAGTAATGAACGGAGTCGAGCTGATCGTTTGCTGGAGAAGCTTTTGACGTTCTTTTTTATTTAGTTTCATATGCAGACACCATCCGTACATTTATGACTAGGTACTAATAGTAGTATATAATCTCATAGATGATAAATCAATCCTTGTTTCAAAAAGACAAGAAAATTCCTCCAGCGCTTGATCAGCTTAATTTATCTCCGCCCAGCACCCCGCTGTCTACAAGTGTTTGCCGAAGTTCTTTGTATTCGGGATCTGTCCAAAATGCATCTGATTGCACAAGTTCTGCCGCATCTTTTCTAGCAGTTTCCAGTGCTCTGTAGTCATGAACCATATCTGCTACTTTAAATTCAGGCATTCCGCTTTGTTTTTTACCGAAGAAATCACCGGGTCCTCTTAGCTCTAAGTCCTTTTCAGACAGCTCAAAGCCGTCGGTTGTTTCGGACATAATCCTCATCCGCTCTTTCCCGGTTTCCGATTTTGGATCCGCCATTAAAACACAAAATGATTGATGCTCTCCGCGTCCAACCCGGCCTCTGAGCTGATGAAGCTGAGACAGTCCGAAGCGGTCTGCATCGTAAATGACCATGATGGTGGCATTCGGCACGTTGACGCCCACTTCAACGACTGTGGTTGAAACGAGAATTTGTACTTCATTTGCTGTAAAGTCTCTCATCACCTGATCTTTTTCATCGCTTGCTAGTTTCCCGTGCATTAAGCCGATCGACCACTTACCGCGGTATGCCTCTGTCAGCATGCTGTGGACATCAATCGCATTTTGTACATCCAGCTTGTCAGATTCTTCTATAAGTGGACAAATAATATATGCCTGTCTTCCTTTTTTCAGCTCTTTATCCACAAATGCAAGAATCCTCTCAAGCATGTCATGCTTGACCCAATACGTTTCGATCTGTTTTCTGCCGGCTGGTAATTCATCAATGACGGAAACGTCCATTTCCCCAAAAACAGTGATCGCAAGTGTGCGCGGAATAGGTGTGGCAGTCATGAATAAGACATCTGGGTCCTGCCCTTTACTTCTTAGTTTTTTCCTTTGTTCGACGCCAAACCGGTGCTGCTCATCTGTGATAACAAGACCGAGCTGCTGAAATTCGACTTCATCTTGGATGAGCGCATGCGTTCCGACTAATATATCAATCTCGCCCTCTTTTAGACGTTCCAGCAATTCTCTGCGGCGCTTTCCTTTTACAGAGCTTGTTAGTAGAGCGATATTTAGTCCCCATTTTTCAAACAGCTGATAAAGGGAATCTGCATGCTGCTCTGCCAAAATCTCTGTTGGGACCATCAATGCACCTTGATAGCCGGATAAATGAGCGGCATATAGTGCAATAGCTGCAACAGCTGTTTTCCCTGAACCTACATCCCCTTGAAGCAGACGGTTCATCCGGTACGGGGACGCCATATCAGACATAATTTCATCAAGCACTCTTGATTGTGCCTTCGTCAGCGGAAATGGCAGGCTGTGAACAAACTCAAAAACAGCGTCTTTAGAAAACGGATGCTGGATGCCCGATGTTTTTTCTCGCTCTTTCTTTCTGATGGCCTGCATCTTCAGCTGGAAAATAAGAAATTCCTCGTACACAAAGCGTCGTCTTGCTTGCTTGAGCGAGTCTCTTGTTTCTGGCAGGTGAATGGTTTTTAATGCTTCCTGATAGGACATGAGTTTATAGGTAGAGACAAGCTGCTTTGGCAGTGGATCTTCAGCTTTATCTACATAAAGTGTCAAGGCTTGTTTTACAAAACGCCTCATCATCTTCACGGTTACATTTTCTTTTACTGAATAAACAGGCTCTATACTGCCATCTTGCTCGTGCGTCCCTTTTTTAAATTCCTGCACCATGATGGATTGACGGTTTTTATCCCATTTCCCAGTGACGGATACCGTATCACCTAACACAAGGCTTCGTTTTAAATAAGGGCGATTGAAGCAAATCGCTGTGATGAGAAAACGCCCGACAAGCAGCCTGAATGTCAGCCTGCTTCGTTTTTTTCCATAATAGGTGAGGACGGGCTCACTGTGCACTTTTCCTTCAACTGTGACACGTTCGTCATGCTTTACTTCTTCTAAATTACGAAGCTCATAGTCGTCATATCGATAAGGAAAGTAGCCAAGTAAATCGGCTACTGTGTGAATTCCAAGTTCATTGAGTGTTTTTTCGGTTTCTTCTCCAATCCCCTTGAGGACAGAGACGTTATCTTGCAGTTTCTGTATCACGAGATGAGGTCACACCTCCGAAAATCTTCTTTTCAAGCTCTCTTGCTGTCGGTGTTGCAGCAAGTCCGCCTTGTGCTGTTTCGCGAAGTGCCGTTGGCATGGTTTGACCGATTTTATACATCGCATCAATGACTTCATCACATGGGATACGGCTTGTGATGCCGGCAAGTGCCATATCTGCTGCGATCATCGCATTTGATGCACCCATTGCGTTTCGTTTTACGCACGGTACCTCGACAAGTCCAGCTACTGGGTCACAAACAAGTCCAAGCATATTTTTCAGTGTAATCGCCATTGCTTCAGCCGATTGCTGAGGTGTACCGCCTGCCATTTCGACAATGGCTGCTGCCGCCATCCCCGAGGCTGAACCTACCTCAGCCTGACAGCCGCCTGCTGCACCAGAGATGCTCGCATTATTGGCCACAACAAAACCAAATGCACCAGAAGTGAATAGGAATCTGACCATTTGTTCCTTTGTTGGCTTTAATGTTTGTTTTACTGCAAATAATGTACCTGGCACAACACCTGCTGAGCCTGCTGTAGGCGTTGCACAGATCGTCCCCATTGCGGCATTGACTTCATTTGTTGCCACTGCCTTACTAACAGCATCTAATATCGTATGACCAGACAGTGTTTTGCCTGATGCGATATACGCTTGAAGTTTGACCGCATCTCCGCCTGTTAAACCGGATAATGATTTCACACCTTTCAGCCCGTTTTCTACGGCCTGCTCCATCACTTCTAGGTTGCGGTACATCTGGGAAAAAATATCTTCACGCGACTTCCCTGTCACTTCCATTTCTTGCGTAATCATGATTTCTGAAATGGAGGTATTGCGTTCTTCTGTTAGCTGCACGAGTTCTTTGACGTTTTTAAACATCATTTATAACCTCCTTGTTGTTACTCTGCAATTTGTGTGACTTGAATAATGTTTGGCAGCGTTTCAAGCTCTGATAAGGCAGCTGGGTCAATATTTTGATCCACTTCGATGGTCATCAGAGCCTCTTGCCCGACATCTTTACGCGCCACTTCCATATGACCGATGTTGATGGCAAATTTCGCTAACACGTTGGCAACTGCCGCAATCGTGCCGTAGCGATCGTTATGAACCACAAGAATGGCAGGATGATTTCCTGAAAGTCTGAGCTCAAAGCCATTCAGTTCAGTAATTTCAATTTTACCACCGCCGATGGAAATCCCGATTAATTCAAGGCTTCCGTTCGCATCTGATATCTCTACTTTTGCTGTATTCGGATGCGCTGGTACCGCATCTTCTTCTTTAAATTCAATGTCGATCCCTTTGCTTTTTGCAATATCGATCGCTGTTTTGATGCGTTCATCAAATGTATCAAAGTCAAGAACGCCGCCGATCATGGCGACATCTGTACCATGTCCTTTATACGTATCTTTAAAAGAGCCATAAAATGAAACGACTATTCGCTTCGGTTCTCTTCCAAATAAGCTGCGAGCCACTCTTCCTATTCGAGCCGCACCCGCTGTGTGCGAACTTGATGGACCAATCATGACGGGTCCAATAATATCAAACACACTTCTAAATTTCATAGGTCTTCCCCTCTCATAACCACTCACATATTGGTTTGGTTCTTTCTTTAGACTAATGGATTCAATCGTTTCCCGCAACTCATTTCACCGTTGAATCGTTAGTAAAAAATTGCAAAAGAAGAAGAAGGGCTTTATTTGCCCTTCTCAGATTGTAGAGAAACTCATGTTTTTCTACAATCTTTTTTATTTTCATCGTAATGATGATGGATGAGATTTAATGAAAAAGGCCTCCCACACACCTAGCCTAGCTTCGCTAGGTGTATGGCAATC
>Ga0209295_1000119_pt1 | contig 95826 bp, 82 predicted proteins | sample Porto_5metaG_FD_187428 | JGI IMG/M metagenome (GOLD analysis project Ga0209295, IMG submission 187428) | Marine algal microbial communities from Porto, Portugal - Porto_5 metaG (SPAdes) (version 2) | ecosystem: Host-associated > Algae > Red algae > Unclassified | place: Portugal: Porto...
ATCGAAGACTTAATCAAAATTTATGTTTTGCGAAGCAAAATCATTTTACTTACTATCTAGTTTTGAATGTATAATACATTCCATTTGTCTGGTGACAATGGCAAGGAGGTCACACCTGTTCCCATGCCGAACACAGAAGTTAAGCTCCTTAGCGCCGATGGTAGTCGGACTAACGTTCCGCTAGAGTAGGACGTTGCCAGGCAAATATACTGGAGAATTAGCTCAGCTGGGAGAGCATCTGCCTTACAAGCAGAGGGTCGGCGGTTCGAACCCGTCATTCTCCACCATTTATAGCCGGCCTAGCTCAATTGGTAGAGCAACTGACTTGTAATCAGTAGGTTGGGGGTTCAAGTCCTCTGGCCGGCACCATCTTTAGAGCCATTAGCTCAGTTGGTAGAGCATCTGACTTTTAATCAGAGGGTCAGAGGTTCGAATCCTCTATGGCTCACCATTTTAATAGCGGGTGTGGCGGAATTGGCAGACGCACTAGACTTAGGATCTAGCGCCTTACGGCGTGGGGGTTCGACTCCCTTCACCCGCATATGCAGAAGTAGTTCAGCGGTAGAATACAACCTTGCCAAGGTTGGGGTCGCGGGTTCGAATCCCGTCTTCTGCTCCATTATTAGTGCCGGGGTGGCGGAACTGGCAGACGCACAGGACTTAAAATCCTGCGGTGAGAGATCACCGTACCGGTTCGATTCCGGTCCTCGGCACCATCTTATTATTAATATGCGCCCGTAGCTCAATTGGATAGAGCGTTTGACTACGGATCAAGAGGTTATGGGTTCGACTCCTATCGGGCGCGCTTATTCTACGGGAAGTAGCTCAGCTTGGTAGAGCACTTGGTTTGGGACCAAGGGGTCGTAGGTTCGAATCCTGTCTTCCCGATAGCAACAATTATTATATATATGGGGGCTTAGCTCAGCTGGGAGAGCGCCTGCTTTGCACGCAGGAGGTCAGCGGTTCGATCCCGCTAGTCTCCACCATATTAAATTTACAAACTAGATAACGGCGGTGTAGCTCAGCTGGCTAGAGCGTACGGTTCATACCCGTGAGGTCGGGGGTTCGATCCCCTCCACCGCCACTACTATTAGTTGTAAGATTATATTTGGGACCTTTAGCTCAGTTGGTTAGAGCTAACGGCTCATAACCGTTCGGTCGCAGGTTCGAGTCCTGCAAGGTCCATATAATTTTGGAGGAATACCCAAGTCCGGCTGAAGGGATCGGTCTTGAAAACCGACAGGGCCTTAACGGGCCGCGGGGGTTCGAATCCCTCTTCCTCCGTTTTATATTTGGTCTCGTAGTGTAGCGGTTAACACGCCTGCCTGTCACGCAGGAGATCGCGGGTTCGATTCCCGTCGAGACCGCCATTTTAATTTAATAGCAATTTACCTATAATCATGGAGGAATACCCAAGTCCGGCTGAAGGGATCGGTCTTGAAAACCGACAGGGCCTTAACGGGCCGCGGGGGTTCGAATCCCTCTTCCTCCGTTTTTATTATTTATTATTATCGCGGGATGGAGCAGTTCGGTAGCTCGTCGGGCTCATAACCCGAAGGTCGGTGGTTCAAATCCGCCTCCCGCAATACATAGTTTTAATAGGTCTCGTAGTGTAGCGGTTAACACGCCTGCCTGTCACGCAGGAGATCGCGGGTTCGATTCCCGTCGAGACCGCCATTATTAATATTATGGTTCAGTAGCTCAGTTGGTAGAGCAATGGATTGAAGCTCCATGTGTCGGCAGTTCGACTCTGTCCTGAACCATTTCACAAGCCGGCCTAGCTCAATTGGTAGAGCAACTGACTTGTAATCAGTAGGTTGGGGGTTCAAGTCCTCTGGCCGGCACCATCTCTTGGAGGGGTAGCGAAGTGGCTAAACGCGGCGGACTGTAAATCCGCTCCTTCGGGTTCGGCAGTTCGAATCTGCCCCCCTCCACCATCTAAATAGGGGCATAGTTCAACGGTAGAATAGAGGTCTCCAAAACCTTTGATGTGGGTTCGATTCCTACTGCCCCTGCCATGGCGGTTGTGGCGAAGTGGTTAACGCATCGGATTGTGGTTCCGACACTCGAGGGTTCGATTCCCTTCAACCGCCCTTATTATTAATGGGCTATAGCCAAGCGGTAAGGCAACGGACTTTGACTCCGTCACGCGCTGGTTCGAATCCAGCTAGCCCAGTTATTGGCGGCATAGCCAAGTGGTAAGGCAGAGGTCTGCAAAACCTTTATCACCGGTTCAAATCCGGTTGCCGCCTCCAGGTTATATTAAGCGGGAGTAGTTCAACTCTAAGAACACGTTCCTTCCCGGAACGAGGTATAGGTGTAAGTCCTATCTTCCGCTCCATAATTTACATCAAGCGGGAGTAGTTCAACTCTTAGAACACGTTCCTTCCCGGAACGAGGTATAGGTGCAAATCCTATCTTCCGCTCCATAATTTATATCAAGCGGGAGTAGTTCAACTCTAAGAACACGTTCCTTCCCGGAACGAGGTATAGGTGTAAGTCCTATCTTCCGCTCCAATTTTATATTAAGCGGGAGTAGTTCAATTCTTAGAACACATTCCTTCCCGGAATGAGGTATAGGTGTAAGTCCTATCTTCCGCTCCAATATTACTTCCAAGTGGAAGTTTTTTCTTTATATTGAGCCGGCGTGGCGGAATTGGCAGACGCGCGGGACTCAAAATCCCGTTCCTTTTTGGAGTGTCGGTTCGATCCCGACCGCCGGTATAAAATAGATAAAGTATGAGGAAAAGTGGTATTTGTGTAAACACATTTACCACTTTTTTTATATCAATAAATTTCTGTATAGAGTTCAAGTAGATTATCTTTATCATATTTTAGTTTGTATCATTTTGTAATATGATATATGATAATTTTATTATGCTTTGGAGGTTCATTATGAGTAAAAATAGTACTAAAATGGGTGGTAAAATTTTCTTTAGTAATATTCTAAATGCAGTTGGTGCAGGAGTTGTAATTGCCTTATTACCTAACGCTTTATTAGGAGAGTTACTTAAATTTTTTAAAGATGGTAATGAGATCTTAGAGACTATCTTTCGTCTTGTTACGGTTATACAGTCTTTTATGGCATTTATAGTAGGAGTTTTAGCAGCTCATCAATTTAAATTCAATGGGTCAGGTGCTGCTATTGTTGGTACTTCTGCTATGTTAGGTTCAGGCGCAATAATATTTAATAATCAAGGCATTATGATTAAAGGTATTGGGGATATAATCAATATTATTTTAGTAGTGATGATTGCCTGTTTTTTATATTTATTATTCCAAGGAAAATTGGGCTCATTTGAAATGATTATTTTACCAGTTTTAATTCCAGTTGTTAGTGGAACTATTGGTATGATGACATTACCATATGTTCAAGTCGTTACTCATACAATTGGTAAATTGATTAATTCATTTACTGATCTTAATCCATTAACGATGTCAATTTTAATTAGTGTGACTTTCTCTTTACTTATGGTTACACCAATTTCATTAGTAGCCATTGCTACTGCGATAGGTTTAACTGGATTAGGTAGTGGTGCGGCGAATATGGGTATTGTTGCTGCTTGTGTTACATTTTTATTTGGATCTTTAAGAGTTAATTCTATTGGGGTCAATTTGGTATTGCTTATTGGTGCAGCTAAAATGATGATACCTGTTTATTTAAAACATTTAATCATAGCTATTCCTCTAATCATTAATGGAGTTGTTACTGGTATTATTGCTTATTTCATAGGTATCAAAGGTACACCTTTATCTGCTGGATTTGGATATACTGGCCTTGTTGGACCTATAAATGCTTTAAACCGTATGCCTGGAGATCAAATGACAAATATTATCATGCTAGTTGTAGGGTACTTTATTATTCCATTTATCAGTGGATTTATAGTACATGAATTATGTAAAAAATTTATACAATCATATAGTGACGAAATATATAAATTTGAAATTCCTAAAGATTAAACAAAACTCTGTGTAGCCGTTAAGGCTGCACTTTTTTTATGGTATTTAAAAATAAATATTGCATATTAATGTAAGTATTTGTATAATAATGAATATTATAAAGGAGGGTTGCTTTAATGAAATATTTTATTAAAGTATTTTTGGTATTTTTAATTATAGTAGGTTCAACATTAACAATGAAACAACCCAATATTAATGCTGAAGAAAATGATACAAATTGGCAGAAAATAAAAGAGAGTGGAGAACTTCGTGTTGGCTTATCAGCTGATTATGCACCGATGGAATTTGAAAAGAATGCAAATGGGAAAACTGAATATGCTGGTGTCGATATAGAGTTAGCTAAGAAGATTGCTAAAGATAATCATCTCAAACTGAAAATTATTAATATGCAATTTGATAGTTTACTAGGTGCGCTTAAAACTGGCAAAATTGATATTATTATTTCTGGAATGACAACGACACCTGAACGTGAAAAAGAAGTAAGCTTTACTAAACCATATATGATGACTAATAATATTATGTTAGTTAAGAAAAATGAAAAAAATCATTTAAAATCTATTAGCGATTTTAAAGATAAAAAAATTGCAGTTCAAAAAGGGACAGATCAAGAAAAAATAGCTAAGACTGAAATTGAAAATGCAGATGTTACTTCATTAAATAAATTACCAGAAACTATTTTATCTGTGAAAAGTGGTAAAACTGTAGGAGCAATTCTTGAAAAACCTGTAGCAGAAGCATACATAAAACAAAATCCTGAACTTGCATTTTCAGATGTGAAATTTAATGAAGAAAAGAAACCAACTTGTATTGCAGTACCTAAAAATTCACCAATTCTATTAAAAAAATTAAATCAGACAATCAATGAAGTAAATGATAAGAATTTAATTGATAAGTATATGTCTAAAGCAGCAAACGACATGCAGGATGATGGTAATTTTTACACAAAATATAAAAGTTTCTTTATTAAAGGATTAGAAAATACAATTTTAATTTCATTTATTGGTGTAGTATTAGGTGCTATTTTAGGAGCGTTTATCGCACTAATGAAATTAAGTAAATTTAAACCATTATCTTGGATTGCTTCAATATATATAGAATTCTTAAGAGGTACACCATTATTAGTACAAGTTTTCATAGTATTTTTTGGTACTACTGCAGCACTTGGACTAGATATTTCTGCTTTAATTTGTGGAACAATTGCGTTAGTTATAAACTCATCAGCATATATTGCAGAGATATTTCGTGCGGGTATTAATTCCATCGATAAAGGACAAACAGAAGCTGCACGCAGTTTAGGTTTGAGTTACAACCAAACGATGAAATCAGTTATTATGCCACAAGCTATTAAGAATATTTTACCTGCACTAGGTAATGAATTTGTTACTTTAATTAAAGAATCATCAATTGTATCAACAATAGGTGTTGGAGAAATTATGTTTAATGCACAAGTGGTTCAAGGTATTTCATTTGATCCTTTTACACCATTATTGGTCGCAGCAGGAATGTACTTTATTCTAACCTTTGCATTATCACGCATCATGAACTTTATAGAAGGGAGAATGAAAGCCAGTGATTAAAATTCAAAATTTAAATAAAAAATTTGGTAACAATGAAGTATTGAAAGATATTAATTTAGATATTAATAAAGGTGAAGTCGTAGCTATCATTGGCCCATCAGGTAGTGGGAAAAGTACTTTATTAAGATGTATGAATTTATTAGAAACACCTACTAAAGGTCATGTCATATTTGAAGGAAACGATTTAACAAAAAAGGGTGTTCAATTAGAGCAGTTACGACAAAAAATGGGCATGGTGTTTCAAAACTTTAATTTATTTCCTCATAAAAAGGTTAAGGAAAATATTATGTTAGCCCCTAAATTGTTAAAAAAGAATGATGATTCAACTCTAAATGAACAAGCGATTGAATTACTAGATAAGGTAGGATTAAAAGATAAAGCAGATGTTTATCCTAATCAACTTTCTGGTGGACAAAAGCAGAGAGTTGCGATAGCAAGAGCATTAGCTATGCACCCAGATGTTATTTTATTTGATGAACCGACATCTGCACTTGACCCTGAAGTAGTTGGGGATGTTTTGAAGGTTATGAAGGATTTAGCAAAAGAAGGAATGACAATGGTTGTCGTTACACATGAAATGGGATTCGCAAAAGATGTCAGTGATAAAGTAATATTTATGGCGGATGGCGTTGTTGTTGAATCTGGTACACCACAGGAAATATTTGAAAAGCCACAACATGAAAGAACTAAAAATTTCTTATCTAGAGTATTATAAATATAAAATAGTTAAAAAATTAAATTATGAAAGTCTGAGAGATGTCAATTTCTCAGACTTTCATTTTTTGATAAGCTAACAGTCAATTGTTACATGTTTTTAATGATTAACGTTAATTGAATAAATATTAAATGATGTAACAAAGTCAATGTCTTACATACTTTTAATCAATAATCATACATCACTATTTATTCATATGTTAAAATAACAAGAGTATATTTTTATAATGTGGGGGCAGAATTTTGGATGTAAAGCAGTTAAAAAAAGATATCATTGAATACGCACATACAATTGGTATTGACAGTATTGGTTTTACGACTGCCGATCCATTTGATGAATTGAAACAAAAGCTAGAAGATTATCACTCAAAAGGATATGCTTCTGGGTTTGAAGAATCTGATATAGCATTAAGAACGGAACCTAAATTAAGCTTACCGACAGCGAGATCTATTATTGCGATAGCAGTTGGATATCCCAATAAACTTAAAGGAGCACCTAAAAGTGTACGTGGTGATAGACGCGGCATGTTTGCACGTGCTTCATGGGGACAAGATTATCATACAATAATGAGAAAACGATTGGATCTATTGGGAACATATATCCAATCAAAAGTACCTGATGTTGAAATTAAGTCGATGGTTGACACTGGGGTATTATCAGATAGAGCGGTAGCTGAACGTGCAGGACTCGGATTTGCAGGACGAAATGGATTTATTATTAATCCTGATTTAGGCACATGGACCTATCTAGGTGAAATGCTTGTTAGTATACCTTTTGAACCAGATGATCCTATTTTAGATAGTTGTGGAGATTGTACCATTTGCGTTGATAGATGTCCTACGGGTGCTTTAGTTGGCAATGGCCAATTAAATAGTCAAAAATGTATTAGCTTTTTAACGCAAACTAAAGGTTATTTGGCTGATGAATACAGATATAAAATCGGCAATCGACTATATGGGTGTGACACATGCCAACAAGTTTGTCCTAAAAATAAAGGCATTAATACAGAACATGACGACATTATTTTAGAACCTGAAATTTTGAAACCTAGATTAGTCCCATTATTACAAATGAGTAATAAAGAATTTAAAAATACATATGGTCATTTAGCAGGTGCGTGGAGAGGTAAAAAACCTATACAACGTAATGCTATATTAGCTTTAGTTCATTTTAATGAAACAGGTGCTATACCTGATTTAAAAGAAGTTGCGTTAAATGATCCTAGACCTATGATTAGAGGGACTGCATATTGGGCAATCGGTCAAATTGAAGGTGAAAATGCACGCGAATTTATTCATACACATTATGAAAATGAAATTGAAGAAGTCCAAGTTGAAATGTTAAAAGGCTTGGAAATGAGGAGAGAAAAATAAATGACAAACCATATTGTATTATTTCAACCCGAAATCCCTGCAAATACTGGTAATATAGCTAGAACTTGTGCTGGTACCAATACGCACTTACATTTGATTAAACCACTTGGATTTAGTACAGATGATAAGATGTTAAAAAGAGCAGGATTAGATTACTGGGAACATGTTAATATTACATATCATGAAGATATAGAATCATTTTTTGAATCAACTAATGGTGAATACTATTTGTTAACAAAATTTGGTAAGCAAACATATAGTGACTTTGATTTTTCTGATACGAACAATAATCATTATTTTATTTTTGGTAGAGAAACAACTGGATTACCAGATTGGGTCAAAGATAAGTATCAAGATACTGCATTAAGAATTCCAATGAGTGATAAAATTCGTTCATTAAATCTTTCAAATACAGCAGCGTTATTGATTTACGAAGCTTTAAGACAACAATCATTTCCTGGCTTATCATAATAAAGATGTTTGAAATTCAAAGTAGATGAACGAAAAGTTGACTACATGTTATATTAATTGGTGAGAAAATAGTATTCTATAATCATAGGTTAGTTTGAACGATAAATAATTAGGGTATAAATGAATTAATATTAACCATACTATTCTATGTAAGCAAACTAAGAGGAGTGTATTTTAAAATGGCAATGAACTTTAAAGTATTTGAAGATAAACAAAGAGTAGCTGAATATACAGCAGACATTTTGAGAAAACAATTTAATAACAACCCAATGACAATCGCAGGTGTTCATTTAACAAAAGATCATGCACCTGTATTAGATGAATTAAAAAAGAATGTTGATTTACATGCAGTTGATTTCAGTCAAATTAATATTTTAGATTATGATGAAAATCAATCATATTATGAAGCGTTAGGTGTACCACAAAGCCAAATTTATTCATTATCATACAACCAAGATGCTAATGACTTTATTTCAGATAAAATTAAAACAAAGGAAAATAAAGGTAAATTAGTCTTACAAGTTGTTTCAATTGATGAAAATGGTAATTTAGATGTAAGTGTAAGACAAGGGTTATTAGAAGCACGCGAAATCTTCTTAGTTGTTACTGGTAGTAATAAACGTGAAGTAGTCGAAAAATTATATAACGAAAATGGAAAATCTAATTTTGAACCTGCAGACTTAAAAGCGCACCGTATGGTTAACGTTATTTTAGATAAAGAAGCAGCAGCTGGATTACCTGAAGACGTGAAAGAATACTTCACAGCTCGCTTTGCATAAAGAATAAGTCAGAAAGAGGTTATCTATATGACTCAAAATAAAGATTCTAAAACGAATTACCACGAAGAAGAAAATGCAATGGTAACCGATTTAGATGATTTAAAAGACTTAGGAAAAGAAATGGAACAAATTTCTGAAGAAAATGATGAAGAAAAATTAAATCAATCTCATGATTCAGATGTTCGTTCTGATTTAGATCAAGATTAAATATTAACTCTTGTAATAGTGAAAATTCTATTGCAAGAGTATTTTTTATAGAAAAGACGAAATAATATTTTAATGGATGTCATCCATCAATTCTTGCATTATGATAAGATATTGAAGAATCATGTTTAAAAGGAGATTACATATGCTAGGGAAGTATTGGAAATATTTAATGATCGCAACTGTTATTGTAAGTTTAATTTCAATCAAGGCATTTCCATTAGCACTAGGCGCACTATACTTGCCAGTTTTATTTAAAATAGTACAATTACAGTTAAATCTTTCGAATGGTTTAATTGATGATGTCAGTGCTCAAACATTTATAAAAAGTAATCAATCTGGCATTATCATCAGTGTAATATGCTGTTTAGCTATAACAGGTATTTTAATGTATACATTAGATGGGTTTTATAATAGCTTAACAGGTATTTTAAGTATATTAATTAAAATAAGTCCATTTACGATTGTAATAAGTGCGATTTTATATATTTTAACAGCAATCGCGACTGTTCAAGCAACAAAACAAAAATTTCAATAATATATAATTAAGCTCTAGTTTTTTACTAAATTTATATTAGTAACTAGAGTTTTTTTATACAAAAAATATATGTAAACGTTTTACTTCTAAATTGATATGACAAATTGAATAGTGATATACTAGGATTAAACAATGATAATAAGGGGAGAATAAAATGTCAGTACGTATTGAACATGATACATTTGGAGAAATTGAAGTACCTGCAGATAAATATTGGGGTGCTCAAACAGAAAGAAGTAAAAGAAACTTCCCAGTAGGTAAAGAGAAAATGCCTATTGAAGTCGTATATGGATTTGCACAACTTAAAAGAGGTGCTGCATTAGCTAACAACGAATTAGGAAAATTAAGTGATGCTAAAAAAGATGCTATCGTATATGCTTGTGATAAAATTTTAAATGGTGAATTAGATGAACATTTCCCACTAGTTGTATGGCAAACAGGAAGTGGTACACAAAGTAATATGAACGTGAACGAAGTAGTTAGTTATGTAGCAAATGAATATTTAAAAGAACAAAAAAGTGATGAGTCAATCCATCCCAATGATGATGTGAATAAATCTCAAAGTTCTAATGACACATTTCCAACAGCGATGCACGTTGCACTATATCATGAAGTTGAAACTAAATTAGTACCAGCGTTAAAACATTTACGTCAAACTTTTAAACAAAAAGAAGATGAATTTGAATCTATTATTAAAATTGGTCGTACACATTTACAAGATGCTACACCAATTAAATTAGGGCAAGAAATTAGTGGTTGGCGTTATATGTTAGATAGATGTGAAACATTATTAAATGAGTCTAAACAACACATTCTAAACTTAGCAATTGGTGGTACTGCCGTAGGTACAGGAATCAATGCACACCCAGAGTTTGGTGACAAAGTTGCTAAATTTATCTCAGAAAATACAGGTTATGCATTTGTATCATCAGAAAATAAATTCCATGCATTAACTGCACATGATGAAGTTGTTCAATTGCATGGTACATTAAAAGCACTAGCTGGAGATTTAATGAAAATTGCTAATGATGTAAGATGGTTAGCTTCAGGTCCAAGAGCAGGTTTAGCTGAAATCTCAATTCCTGAAAATGAACCGGGTTCTTCAATTATGCCAGGTAAAGTTAATCCAACACAATGTGAAATGTTAACAATGGTAGCAGTGCAAGTGATGGGTAATGACACTGCAGTAGGTATCGCAAGTTCACAAGGTAACTTTGAATTAAATGTATTTAAACCAGTTATTTTACACAATACATTACAATCTATATACTTATTAGCAGATGGTATGGAAACATTTAATAATAACTGTGCTGTAGGTATTGAACCTATTGAGGAAAATATTGATAATTACTTAAATCAATCATTAATGCTTGTTACTGCTTTAAATCCACATATTGGATATGAGAAAGCTGCACAAATAGCTAAAAATGCACATAAAGAAGGCTTAACACTTAAAGAATCAGCCATTCAATCTGGTTATGTAACTGAAGAACAATTTGAAGAATGGATTAAACCAGAAGATATGGTAGACCCTCACTAGAAACAATATAATTATTAAAAGCTAGGAAGATTAAATTACATTAATCTTCCTAGCTTTTTTTTATGAAATATCATCATCTAAACTAACTGATATCCATTCTTTAGTTAATGGATGTTCTAATTCGATTTTATAACTATGTAATTCTAATTGTCTTAATGTTGAATCTCCGTATAATGGATCTCCAATTACAGGGTGTCCAATTTCTGCTAGATGTACACGAATTTGGTGTGTGCGTCCAGTATCTAATTTAATTTCTAACTCGCATACATTTTCTTTAATCATATTTGAAGATAAAATATGTGTGATCGCACGCTGACCTGTATTAGATATACGTTTCTTATTTGGATGAAACTTATCTTTACCAATTGGCATATCAATTGTTTGTGGTTTAATTGGTAATAAAGCTTTAACATGTGCTTTATAAATACGAGTGATGTCATTTTCTTCTAGCATTCTATCTAATATCTTTTTCATTAACGGATTTTTTGCCACAATTAATAAACCTACAGTTTCTTGGTCTAATCGATGTATGGGTTCTACATAATCACTATCAATAGTATAAATAAGATGATTCATTAGCGTATTACTTTCTTTTAGGTCATTTGGATGTGTTTTGACGCCTTTAGGTTTTAACACAATCGCAAAGTCGTCATTTTCATAATAAACTTGTGCATATCGATAACTTGGTAAGTAATTACTTTTTTCTTCCGGTGTAGGTATAAATACTTCATCGCCGGAATTGACCTTATCAGATAAACGACTTGTTTGTTTATTAATAGTAATATCCTTAGACATATTTAATAAGTGTAAGTCTTTTTTAGGTAACTTTAAATCTTGGAAAATCTCTCTCAATGTATATTGATCATAATTTTCAGGTATTGTAAATTTCATAAAATCCTCCTATAGTTACTTTTAATCATATCACAAAATGTATTATTGCAATATAAAATTAAAGTAATTAGTATCCTTTGAATCGCCGTCATGATTCATTATGACATTGAGCGGTTTTTTTATATTACATGAAACGGTATAATAGAATAGATATTCGAAATATTTTTGGAGGTATTTATGGAAAAACCAACACGTATCGCTCTCCTTAAAGAAATTGCAGAATTTTTGAATGAAGAAACAGAAATATACAGTATGATGCAAGGTGCAATTCAATATTTGATTGAAGGAAGTGACTTTACGACGGGTTGGATTTTCTTTATCAATCAATCTGGAAACCATGAATTAGTCTCTAGTGTGAACTTACCAGGCGCACTCTCTAAAAATCAATGCCACTATATGACTGATGGGTCTTGTTGGTGTGTACGTGCTTATCAAAATGAAAAACTGACGAAAGCCTCTAATATCATTAATTGTTCAAGAATTAATTTGGCAAATCGAGCGCATCATGAGGAAACAGATGGTATTACACATCACGCAACAGTGCCACTTAGATCTGGTGAAGAACAATTTGGATTATTAAATGTTGCAACGCCAAACAAAAGTCATTATAGCCAGGAAGATTTAGCATTGTTAGAATCAGTGGCCTTTCAAATTGGTTCGGCAATCAAGCGAATCATGTTAACCGATAAAGAAAAGGAAAATGCCCGAATTAATGAAAGAAATCGGTTAGCCAGAGATTTGCATGATTCGGTTAACCAAATGTTATTTTCATTAAAATTAACTGCACATGCTGCCTATGGTATTTCAAACGAAGAGATGTCAAAAAAAGCTTTTAAAACTATAGAGGAAACAAGTCAAAATGCGGTTAATGAAATGCGTGCACTCATATGGCAATTAAAACCTGTTGGATTAGAGCAAGGTATGTTACATGCATTAAATCATTATAGTGAATTACTACAGTTAAATTTGACCGTTCATGTGGATGGTTTGATTGATGTAACAAATATGATTGAAGAGAATGTTTATCGCATGGTTCAAGAATGTCTGAACAATGTTAGAAAACACGCACATACGAAAGAAGTAACTTTAACTTTAAAACAAACCAATGAAAAACTTTTTGTGATTGTTCAAGACGAGGGAAAAGGATTTGACAATGAAAAGCAAATGTCCAATACAGCGAATGGTTTAAAACACTTACAACAACGCACTGATATATTAAAAGGACAATTACGTATTTATTCAAAGCCATCAAAAGGTACTCGTATTGAAATAGAAATACCATTGAACTGATTATTTAAAGGAGTATAGCGATGAAGAAAATCATATTAGTCGATGATCATCATATTGTCAGACAAGGCTTAGAATTTTTATTATCTACTGTAGAAGATATAGAGGTAGTACAGGGGTTTGCTGAAGGTAAATTGTTTTTAGATTACCTTGAAAATAATGAACAACCGGATATTGTGCTATTAGATTTAGTTATGCCAGATATGAATGGTATTGAAATAACGGAATATTTGAAAAATAACTACCCTAACATTAAAATTCTGGTATTAACCAGTTATGTTGATGATGAACATGTCATTTCTGCTTTAGAAAAAGGTGCTGATGGCTATGAAATGAAAGACGTAGAACCACAGAAACTTATTGAAACGATTCATAATGTTCTTGATGGGAAGAGAATCATCCATCCAGACGCCAAACATGTTTTAGATTCTATGAGTTCTAAGCCACATTTTACAAATAAATTATCTAAAAGAGAAACAGAAGTACTTAAAGAAATGGTCAAAGGAAAGACCAATAAAGAAATTGCTAATACGTTATTTGTATCTGAAAAAACAATTAAAACACACGTGAGCCATATATTCAGTAAATTACAAGTGAGTGATCGTACACAAGCTGCAATTTATGCTATGGAAAATAAACTGATTTAATTAAAAAAATAAATATAAGTAATAATTACGCTCAATTTATGATGGTTAAATAACTAAGTTTTTACAAATTATGTTAAAAATTTAAGTATTTTGATAATTTTGCCTTTAATAAAAATGAGCTTAAAACGAAATTGACTCTTTTATTTTCATTAAAAATATATTAAGATGTAATTTGTGTTTCAAGAAATGTGTATAATTGCAATTTCTTGTGTCCGGATATAAATTCTCTTCAAGAAAGGTAGATAATAGAATGGATAGACAGAGTTTTACAGATTTAATTCAAACAAAATTTAAAATGGTTCGTATAGAAGCAGGATATACACAAGATACTATGGCTCAAACTATTGGGCTTTCAAAGAAAACGTTAGTTCAAATTGAAAAAGAACGTGTATTACCAAATTGGACAACATGTGTTTCAATTTGTGCATTATTTAGAGATTCAGATGTTTTAAATAGCACGTTTGGTTGTGATCCATTAGAAATCGTCCAAACTATTTCTAGAAATCATTGTGCATACCCAAATCACTCAACAACTAGTGATATTTATTGGAATACAATTGAAACTAGAAGCGGTTATATTTTACAAAGTAATAAAGTTAGCAATATTTACCGTGTATTAAATCCTGAAAAACAACCTATTTTCGGTACTTCTAAAATGAGAGAAGCAGAAACTTATTTCAATAGAAATGCTAAAGAAGAATTAGTTCATATTTAATTTTTTCTCGAATAAGTGATAGTAGAATCGTAAAATGATTTAATCACTTATTTTTATTAACATAGAAGATGTTTTAGTTACTGACTATACATATTAGCCTAGGTCGTCAAACAATGATGACTTAGGCTTTTATTTTATTATGGGTTATTTAAAGATACATTTTAAGTTAAAAGATATATGAAAAAGTTTCATAAGTTTAAACTAACGAAACCTAAGGAAATTAAATGCTATAATAAATCATGATTTTTATATTTTGAAGGGAGTCTATGTCATGCACGCTTTATTAATCATTTTGTTTATGATGGTGGTCGGTGCCATTATTGGTGGGGTAACTAACGTCATAGCTATCAAAATGTTATTTCACCCGTTCAATCCATATTATATTTTTAAAATAAGAATTCCATTCACACCTGGTTTAATTCCGAAAAGAAGAGATGAAATCGCAAATAAGATTGGTCAAGTTATAGAAGAACATTTGCTTACAGAAGAGCTCATGAGACAAAAATTAAATGATGGAAAAGCTAAAAGTGCGATTAACGATATTATTTTAAAACAGATACAACAACTGAAATCAGATGATATGACGATTCACCATATTGCAGAAAAATTCGATTTTAATATCGATTATTTTATAGAACATCAACTTCATGAAGAAGTAGAATCGATTTTAATGAACTATTATAGATCTCATCAACAATCTGAAGTTAAAGATGTATTACCACAAGAATTGGTTGAGCTCATTCAACATAGACTCAATGATGTTGGTGATTTGATTTGTGAACGTGCGCGAGTATATTTATCTTCTCCAAAAGGAACGAAGGACATCAATGATATGTTAGAAACATTCTTTAATGAAAAAGGGAAAATTGTAGGTTTATTACAAATGTTCATGACACGAGAGAGTATTGCTGATCGAATACAACAAGAATTAATTCGTTTAACAAATCATCCCAAAGCCAAGTCAATTATTGATCAAGTCATTCAAAATGAATTTGAAACATTCAAAAATAAGCAACTAGGGGAATTAGTATCAGAAGACCAATTTGAAAACATTGCTACAACTGCAACATCATTAATGATTACGCAATTTAATTTACAAGATAAAATAAGAAAACCTATTAATGAATTGGCTCCTCAGTTTATCCAATATTTAGAAAACGAATTATCTAACAAACTGACCAACATCATTATTCATCAATTATCAAGTAACTTAACAACGATTATGCATAAAATTAATTTAAGACAACTTGTTGAAGATCAAATCAATACCTTTGATTTAGACTATATTGAAAAAATCATTATCGATATTGCTAATAAAGAATTAAAATTAATCATGTCTTTAGGTTTTATACTTGGTGGTATTATAGGAATTTTCCAAGGTATAGTCGCAATCTTTGTCTAACTAAATGATATGTGTTACATTTATTAAGAGTGTTGAAACACAAATTAACTCAAAGGAGTGCAATGAACAATGGCAGTAAATTTATATGATTATGCAAATCAATTAGAGCAAGCATTAAGAGATAGTGATGAATACAAAGCTATTAAAGATGCTTATGCTAAAGTAAAAGATAACGAAGAATCAAAAAAATTATTTGATGAATTCCGTGAAACTCAAATGAATTTCCAACAAAAACAAATGCAAGGTGAAGAAATTCCTGAGGAAGACTTACAAAAAGCTCAAGAACAAGCTCAAGCAATTGAAAAAGATGAAAACATCTCTTCATTAATGCAAGCTGAACAAAAAATGAGCCAAGTATTCCAAGAAATTAACCAAATCATCGTTAAACCTTTAGATGAAATTTATGCTGACTAATAGTTAGTCATTTTATCAAAGCTACAGTACTTATTTAAGTGCTGTAGCTTTTTTATGTTATTGATGAATAACTATGTTCAACATCGACTGTTATGTTTCACATATGGTAAAATGATTAGATATAAAGGAATATTGTGACTGGATTTTTATTCGATAATTAGAATAGTAAATGTATTTTTATTATGTTAAATACATTTTAATTGTCTACAGTCATTAAGTGTCTTTAATAAGGAGAATAGAGCTTATGGTTAAATTTATACATTGTGCGGATTTACATTTAGACAGTCCTTTTAAATCTAAAAGTCATTTGAGTCCTAATATATTTGAGGATGTTCAAAAAAGTGCATATGAAAGTTTTCAACATATTGTTGATTTAGCATTAGAAAAAGAAGTAGACTTTATTATCATTGCTGGTGATTTATTCGATAAAGAAAATCGTACGTTACGAGCTGAAGTGTTTTTAAAAGAGCAATTCGAACGATTAGAAAAAGAACAAATTTTCGTATACATTTGTCATGGTAATCATGATCCGTTATCTACAAAGATATCATCAAATTGGCCTAAAAATGTATCTGTATTTTCAAATCAAGTAGAAACTTATCAAGCAATAACTAAAGATGGAGAGACCATTTTTATACATGGATTTAGTTATCAAAATGATGCAAGTTATGAGAACAAAATTGATAGCTTTCCATCTAGTCAGGGACAACAAGGTATACATATAGGTGTGCTACATGGTACTTATAGTAAGTCATCAGTTAAAGATAGATATACTGAATTTAGACTAGAAGATTTAAATAGTAAATTGTACCATTATTGGGCTTTAGGTCACATTCATGAAAGACAACAATTAAGTGACTTACCAGTTATTAATTATGCTGGTAATATACAAGGTCGACATTTTAATGAAAAAGGTGAAAAAGGTTGTTTACTTATCCAAGGGGATAATTTAAAGCTAACTACACAGTTCTATCCGACACAATCCATTAAATTTGAAGAAGCGACAATTGAAACTTCAGAAACGACTAAACAAGGTTTGTATGAAGCAATTCAAGCATTTAAAGATAAAGTACGAGAAGAAGGGAAAGCATTTTACCGTTTAAATGTCATTATCAATAGTGAATCAACGATGTCACCTCAAGATATATTACAAGTCGAAGAAATGATTACAGATTATGAAGAAAATGAAAAAGATTTTGTATTTATTGAGGATTTAAATTTAAAATATAAAACGAACGACGAGTCGCCTTTAGTAAATGAATTTTCGAATGATTTATTAAATGATAGAACAGTATTCGATAAAGCAATGTCAGATTTATATTTAAATCCACGAGCATCTAAATATTTAGATGACTATACAACATTTGATAAAACAGAGCTAGTCAATCATGCTGAAGACTTATTAAAGGCAGACATGAGAGGTGAACAAAATGATAATTAAATCACTTGAGATATATGGCTATGGACAATTTGTTCAACGAAATATTGAGTTTAACCAATCATTTACTGAAATTTTTGGTGAAAATGAAGCTGGCAAATCAACGATTCAAGCTTTCATCCATTCTATATTATTTGGATTTCCCACTAAGAAGTCTAAAGAGCCGCGTTTAGAACCAAGATTAGGTAATCAATATGGTGGTAAATTGACGCTTCAATTAGACGATGGAAATGTCGTTGAAGTTGAACGTATTAAAGGTAGTGCCCAAGGTGATGTTAAAGTATACCTAGAAGATGGTAGCGTGCGAGATGAAGAATGGTTACAAAAGAAATTGAATTATATATCTAAAAAAACATACCAAGGTATATTTTCTTTTGATGTCTTAGGCTTGCAAGATATTCATCGTAATTTAGACGAAAAACAGTTACAAGACTATTTACTCGAAGCGGGCGCTTTAGGATCTACTGAATTTACAAGCATGAGAGATACGATAAGTCAGAAGAAGGACGAATTGTATAAAAAGTCGGGTAAAAATCCAATTATTAATCAACAAGTGGATCAGTTAAAACAATTAGAAGCGCAAATTCGAGATGAAGAAGCAAAACTTGATACTTATCATAGATTAGTTGATGAAAAGGATAAATCGTCACGACGCCTTGATAATATTAAACAAAACTTGAACCAACTTTCTAAAATGCATGAAGAAAAACAAAAAGAAGTAGCTTTACATGATCAAACACAAGAATGGAAACAATTAGAACATGCACTCAATGTTGAACCATTACACTTCCCTGAAAAAGGAATTGATCGTTATGAAGCTGCAAATGCACAAAGACAATCCTTGCTTAGAGACATCAGTTTAAGAGAACAGCAATTGTCTCACATCAAAGAAGATAATCAATCTATAGAACCTGCTAAACAGTCTGATATCGATGCTTTTAATAGTTTATATCAACAAGAAAATGAGATTAAACAAAAAGAATATGAATTACGATCTATAGAAAAAGAAATTTCTGATAAACAACGTGATAAAGAAAGTATGCAATCGAATATCGGTTGGAATGAAACTTATCATGATGTTGATAGTTCAGAAGCAATGAAGAGTCATATTAGTGATCAAATTAAAAACAAGCAAGAACAAGTGGCTTATATTCAACAATTAGAACGTAGCATTGAAGATAATAAAATTGAACAAAACGCAAATAGCAATGAATTAGATCAATTAGAAAATCTACTTGTTCCAGAAGAAACGTTCGAAAAGAAAAAAGAGCACAAACAACAAATTGTTGAATTAAACGAGAAAGAAAACCTCTATGAAAAATTAAAAGAAACATTTGAAATTGAACAAGAGCGTAAAAGCAAACGACAAAAAATGTTGCGTATGGTATTTATTTTACTAGCAATAGTTGGCGCAGCGTTGACCGTTTTTGCATTTTTAACTCAAAACATGATTTTTGGAGTTATATTTGCAGTATTAACTGTTGTGTTTGTTATCGGTATATTCCTAGTGAAATCTAAGGAAGTAGATTATAGTGAAACAATCACACAAGAAATTGACGATTTAGAAAACCAATTAGAAGTTTTAGAAAATCAATATGATTTAGACTTTGATTTAGACGAACAGCAACGTACACGTGATCATTGGCAACATGCATTAAAAAATAAAGATGTTCTAGATGAAAAATCCAATTATATGAACAATGCTTTATCTAAGGCAGAACAACGTTTAAATGATATCAATCATAATATAGAAGTTGCGAAACAAGAGTTACATCTTTCGCCTAAAATATCAGATAGCCTAATTGTTGAAAGTATAGGTACAATGGGACAAATCAAATCAAACGACCAGTATATTGATGAATTAAATTCAAAGCGTCATCAAATAGTAAGTGATTTAGAGGCATTTTATAATCATGCAGAAGCAGTTACACAATCACAATTTACTTATTTTAACAAAATGTCGTTCTTCCATGATGTGAAACAATGGCTTAAAAACGCTGAGGATAGTAATGAAAAATGGCATAAAAATACTGAACAAAGTAAATTATTAAATGATGAGTTATCACAGCTACGAGCACACTTAGAGGAAAATAATCAAACGATTAACGAATTATTTAATCATATCGGCGTCTCAACAGAAGAAGAATACTATCAACATCATGAAAAGTATCAAACATATACTAATCAATTGACGCGTTTCAATGATTTAACAAAATATCTTGAAAATCAAAATTACTCATATGATGCTAGTTCACAATTAAGTGATAAAACCACAGCACAGTTAAATGAAGAAAATCAATTACTAGCACAGCAAGTTGATCAATATAATGAACAATATCTTGATATGCAATCTGAAGTTAGTGATCTCAATGCTCAAATTAATCATATGGAAACAGATACGACATTAACACAACTACGTCATGAGTATCATAGTCTAAAAAATAGAATGAATAGCATAGCTAAAGATTGGGCAAGTTTAAGTTACTTACAAAGTTTAGTAGATGAACATATCAAACAAATTAAAGATAAACGTTTACCACAGGTGATTAATGAAGCCATTCTTATATTCACAAATCTTACTAATGGAGCTTATACTAATATTTATTATTCAGAAGAAGCCATTCAAGTTAAACATGAAAATGGTCAAATGTACCAACCTGTAGAGTTAAGTCAATCTACGAAAGAGTTATTATATGTTGCACTTAGATTGAGTTTGATCAAAGTATTAAAACCTTATTACCCATTCCCAATTATTGTGGATGATGCGTTTGTACACTTTGATAAAGATCGTAAAGAAAGAATGATAAATTATTTAAGAACATTATCAACGGAACATCAAGTAATATACTTTACATGTACTAATGATAATATTGTTCCAACTAAAGAAATGATTACTTTAAATAAATTAGAGAAAGGCGGGAAATAATGAGAAATGTAGAAAAATTAAATCCCGGTGATTCAGTTAATCACTTCTTTTTAATCCACAGAGCAACACAAGGTGTGACAGCTCAAGGTAAAGACTACATGACGCTATATTTACAAGATAAAAGTGGAGATATCGAGGCTAAATTATGGACTGCTACGAAGGAAGATATGCAGACATTGAAGCCAGAAGAAATCGTACATGTAAAAGGTGATGTCATTAATTATCGTGGCCGTAAACAAATGAAAGTGAATCAAATTCGATTAGCGACACCTGAAGATAACATGAATACACAAGATTTCGTAGATGGTGCACCTATGTCTCCAGCTGAAATACAAGAAGCACTTTCACATTATATGTTAGATATTGAAAATGCTAATTTACAACGTATTACAAGACACTTAATTAAAAAGTATCAAGAAAGCTTCTTTACATTTCCAGCAGCTAGTTCACATCATCATAACTTTGCTAGTGGTTTAAGCTATCATGTTTTAACGATGTTAAAAGTTGCTAAATCTATTTGTGATATATACCCACTATTAAATAGAAGTCTCTTATATAGTGCCATCATTTTACATGATTTAGGTAAAGTAAAAGAGTTAAGCGGTCCTGTGGCTACGACGTATACAGTGGAAGGTAATTTATTAGGGCATATTTCTATTGCAAGCGATGAAGTGGCTGAAGCAGCAAAAGAACTTGGCATTGATGGTGAAGAGGTCATGTTATTAAGACATATGATCTTAGCTCATCACGGTAAGTTAGAGTTTGGTTCACCTAAAATGCCACATTTAAAAGAAGCCGAGATTCTATTTTTCATAGATAATATAGATGCTAAAATGAACATGTTTGAAAAAGCATTTAAGAAAACGGATAAAGGTCAATTTACAGAGCGAATTTTTGGTCTTGAAAATAGACAATTCTACAATCCAATACAATTAGATTAATATGAAAAAAAGGTGATGAACTCGAATATGAATTCATCACCTTTTTTAATTTAATCTATAATCAGTATATTTCAAAAGTGAGTAGAGATGATATAATTATATCGTCGCCTATCTCTCAGGCGTCATTAAGACGATGAGAGGGGGTGTTACTTCCATGACTGAAATCTTTGTTCATATCGCAACTACTGTTATTAGTGGTTGTATCGTTACATTATTTGCGCATTGGCTACGCCATGGTAACGACAAGTAAATAGGCGACATATGTAGCTACACTAAAAAATCCCCTCACTACCGCAAATAGTGAGGGGATTGGTGTTTCCATACTGAAATCTTTGTTACATATATTATAACATGTGTATTTAAGATTGCAAAATGTTACTATCTATTATGCTAATTACGAATTATGATCCTGTCATTCCTGGAGCACCTTGTTGCATGCTAGCGCCACCTTGTGATGATTGTTGTTCTTGTTGTTTAATCTTGTCTGGATCTAAAATTGTATCATCAACAGCTTTTTTAATATCTCTATCTTTATAATCTACTTTATATTCGTCCAGGATTTCTTTATAAGCATCAGTTAATAATTTAGGGTCTTTTTGAATTTTTTGTTCTAAAATTTTAGATTTCAGATTTGACTTTTCTGAGTTAAAGTCAGTTTCTTTGTCAGCTTTAATGATATGGTAACCATAATCAGTTTTGACAACTTTAGAAACTTCGCCTTCTTTTAGTTTAAATAGCGCTTTGTCGAAGCTTTCCATCATTTGTCCTTTTGTTACATAACCAAGGGAACCATCTTTTTTAGCACTAGATTTATCCATAGATTCTTTTTTAGCGATTTCTCCAAATTTACTTGGATCTTTAGAAACTTCTTTTTGAATTTCTTCAGCTTTTTGTTTTGCTTTTTTATCTGATAATCCTTCTTTATCACTGTCTTTAGATTTAACTTTGATTAAGATATGAGAGGCTTTTTTAGTATTATCTTTGATTTCTTTATCAGACACTTTTATCTTATCATTTAATAATTCTTTCTGATATGCGGATAAACGTTTTTGATCTTTGTAATCATCCATTGACATACCTTGTTGCTTTAAGACACTTTCAAATTGTTCCTTACCACCATATTGCTTTTCTTCTTTTTTAATATCTTTATCAATATCTTTAGTATCTACTTTATCTTTATATTTATCAGCGAGAATTTTATCTAGAGCGATACTGAATGATTTACTAGCAATTTGGTCTTTACCAATTTTCTTCATAACATCCTCAACTTTAACATCTCCAGCTTTAGATGATATGAGCGTGTTTTCTTTTGAATCTGTCGCATCTGATCCGCATGCACCTAGTAAAAGGGCACTAGCAGTCACTGGTATCATGATTTTGTTAAATGCTTTCATATGTTGTTAGCTCCTTTATGTATATAATCAACGTAAATATAACATATAAAAGGGAAGGTACCAATTCAAAACCCTCTCTTTAGGACTATAGTACTAGGTAATTTAAAGATTAAAAACAATCCCCATAAAAAAACTGTCAATCAAGATAATAACTTGAAAGACAGTTTATATTTAAACCTATATAGAAGCGATAAATTTTTCTTTCTTCAAAATGTGTATGCCAGATTGGTGTTCTTCAATATAATTCCCATAATTTGAAAACACTAAAATTTTTAAATAAAGTAAATCAAGTACAGAAAAACCAAAATTAAGTGCTAATAGAAACATACAATAATGTCCATATTGTGGAAAATACATACATAAAAAAATAAATAATGATGATATTAATATAAAAGGTAATATCAAATTGATACAAAAATAAACTTTATGGATGGGTGTGTTTACATAAGTATTAAAATATGGAATCCATTTTTTTCGTGTTAATTTATGAATTCGAAATGATTTGTAAAAGGGTAGGAAAAATAATAAATGAACCCCTTTATGTAATGGATACATAAAAAATACAAGTAAAAGCACAATTAGGAAATGTTTATCAGATAATGGCGTGTTACTAAAAAAGTACATGACTTCATAACTAAACAAAAACATTATAATGGTACCAACAATACTCATGAATGCAATTCTAGGGATACCAAATCTTTCATGAATATCAATTTGTCTTGTACATAAAAACATGCAACATGCCTCATTTCTTAGTCAATATATGTATGGTATTATCTATTGAATTATGGATGAAGTCAATAGGAATTTAGGATAAATCAATCAAATAATATTTTTTTAATAGGTGTGTCAATATATTAGAAAACCCTATTCAACAATTGCAATCGATGATTACATTTTTGAATAGGGAATACCATACAATAAATTATTTATTTTTCTTTAGAAAATGTATTACTAATTTCTTCGCCACGGTTTTGTAAATTCTCAATGTGAGATTTTAGCTTTTCAATATTAGGGTTAATATCAGACTTGAAGTTACCGATTAATGTTTTAATTTCATCACCGATTGAACTACCGAACTCTGTACCTTCATTTTTAATTTGTGAACTATAATTTAATATGTCATTAAATGATTGTTTCATTGTTTCTAGTTCACGTTGTAACTCTGATTGAGCGCCAGTTGGCTGTCCGCCATCAATAGTGTTATTCTTAACGCTTTGGTCATCACGATTACGCAATGATACTGCGAAACCAGCGGCAACACCTACGCCAATACCAAACAATACGCGTGTTACTTTCATTATAAATCTCCTCACTTTTATATCTCGGATAATTGTATTATTCATCTTATACCCATTTTAATACAAATTAAGCATGATTATTCAAATTGAGCTTGAATTTGAGCAGCAATTTCTTTTTTAGTTTCATCATTTATTACATCTTCATGTGTTTCCCACTTATAACCAAAGCCATCAATGTCATTTTCATATCTTGGAATCAAATGGAAATGTAAATGGAAAACTGATTGATCAGCGAATTCACCATTATTTTGTATAATGTTTAAGCCATCAGGATTAAATGCTTTTTTAATTGCATTCGCTACTTTAGGAAGTGCAACACCAATATGTTTCATTGTTTCTTCATCTGTTTCAAAGATATTTGCTGAAGCTTTTTTAGGAATTAAAAGTGTATGACCTTTCGTTACTTGAGAAATATCTAAAAAGGCATAGACATAATCATTTTCATAAATTTTAAAGCTAGGAATTTCACCAGTAATAATTTTACTGAAAATCGTTTCAGACATGTTGATTACACTCCTCTTCTCTTCATCTTAAAATATATTATAGCATTACTAACAAAAATTCGTCATTCATCATAGCTAATTTTAGGTGTAATTCATAATTTTTGATACAATAGGTCTCGTGGAGGTGCCTTATGACAGTAAAAGTAGAACATCTAACAGGTGGTTACGGTAAACGACCTGTAATTAAAGATATCAATTTTGAATTAAGAGAAGGCGAAATCGTTGGATTAATAGGTCTAAATGGTGCTGGTAAAAGTACTACTATCAAACATATGTTAGGACTTTTAACTCCTACATCTGGATCATTATCAATTTCTAACACTAATATAACTGACGATATTGAAACATATCGTCGAAAATTATCATATATTCCAGAGTCACCAGTTATTTATGAAGAATTAACGTTACAAGAACATATTGAAATGACTGCAATGGCATATGGACTATCACAAGATGAAGCAATGAAAAGGGCAGAACCGTTATTAAAAATATTTAGATTACAAGATGAATTAAAGGTTTTTCCAAGCCATTTTTCAAAAGGTATGAAACAAAAAGTGATGATTATATGTGCGTTTATCGTAAATCCTGAATTGTATATTATTGACGAACCATTTTTAGGTTTAGATCCGTTAGGTATACAGTCCATGCTTGATTTAATGGTAGAAAAGAAAAATGAAGGGCGCACTGTGTTGATGAGTACACATATCTTAGCAACTGCCGAACGCTATTGCGATCGTTTTATTATTTTAGATAAAGGTGAAGTTGTCGCTTTTGGAAATTTAGATGAATTAAGGGCACAAACTGGGCTCAACCATCATACACTAGATGATATTTATATACATGTTACTCAAGGTGGACATGCCAATGAATAATCAAGCAACAATATTATTTAGAAAGCGTCAAAAGGCGATACGTAAAGAAAAAAATTACTATAATAAATTTATTTTTAATGGTCATTTTACAGTCTTTCTTTTAATCTTGTTTGGTGCTTTTATCATGGGGTATGGTGAGTGGTTAAAACATATACCGGAGCATATTGATTATGCACTTATAACTAGTATCATTTTGGCGATTGCTTCATTATTTCCATTAAGAACATTATTAAAAGAAGCAGATCAAATCTTTTTATTACCATTTGAAAAGTACATGAAACGCTATATGACATTAAGTATACAATATAGTTACTTTGCAAGAATAGTAACGCAATTGGTATTACTCATCGTACCATTGCCATTATTTTATAAATTGAATCATCACCATTTGCAATACTATATTGTTTTTGTAGTAATCGCACTCATTCTACCTTATTTAGTGTTATGCCTAAGATGGATTGGTTATCGATTAGGTGTATCAACTTGGTTAATGAATATAGGCTTTTTTATTATTTTAAGTATGAACTATTATTTGATCCTCGGATTACAAACGTATTTAGCGTTAATTGTCACTTTATTAATTTTAGTATTGATTGCTACTTTAAAACCTAAAGCAGACAAACAATTATATCCATGGGATAGAATGATTGGATTAGAACATAGACATCATACAAATTATTATAAATTTGTAAATATGTTTACCGATGTCAAACATTTGAGAGAGTCAGCGGTTAGACGTAGTTATTTAGATTTTATTTTACCGGTACCGAAAGGTCGGAAATTTAATGCTAATCAAATGTACTTATATTTATTTATACGAAGTTTTGTACGAGGTAGAGATGCTTTCAGTATCATATTAAGATTGACACTTATAGCAGTGATATTAATGGTATGGCTTTCAAATCCGGTAATCTCTATATTAATAGGTAGTTTATTTATGTATATCACATTATTACAAATGTCTCAGTTCTATACTCAACAAGCTTATGGACTATGGCCACAGGTTTGGCCTGTACCTGATACAATTGTTATCAAAGGTTATGAGAAGTTTTTATATAGACTTATGATTATTATTGGTTTGATATTTACAATTACATTTTCAATTACGAATCCAACATTATTTTTCTTTTCAATCGTATTCTTCTTAGTTGGATATTTAACGATTAGAAGTACGATTAAAAAATTAAAATACCAAGAAACATTATTAAGAGATTAAATAAAAAGTTGTCCTAATAGCAAAAGTAATATCTTTGCTATAGGACAACTTTTTTATTTTTAATTATGATCTACTGGATATAAGTAACGTTCAAAGTAACTTGAATGTTGGCCACTATATCCAAAGAATTGATTTAATGCTGCTTTAGAAAAATGATCTTGGAATAAGTCAGATGACTTAAAGTCTTCATATGCACTACGATTAGCAAAACCAAAATACAATTTATATGTATTGCCTTCTAATGGTCGTAATAATCGATAACTTTTGAACCCGCCGAAATTGTCAAAAGGTGCACCAAAATGAAGTAATTGTTTTTCTAATTGATTTTTATGATCTTCAGATGAAGGAATGAATAGAGCGCAGTAAAAATGTTCTTCATTAAATTCGCCCACGCTATATAATACTTCATATGCACTTGGATGTTTTAGTACAGATTTTCCTTCAGTTTCTTCTAATATAACTGAAGTATCTGATGCTGAATATTGGAATAAATCATGGTCTGGATTATTAAGTTGAATTTGATTTAAAAATCCATAAGTCCCATAAGATGTATATAAATTCATGACAGTTACCTCCCTTGTTTTTATTAATTATACGATTATCATTTTTTATTTTCTACCTTAAAAGTCTGATTTTTAAAATAAATGTATAAGAATGTATTGATTTATTACAAATTAAACTGAAATTAAATGGAATTATATTATATCCATGATATAAAATGACGAGTTATTATATTGAATTTCAATATCTAAATAAAAAATTATGACAATTTGTAAGTAGTTCATATTTCCAAATAATTTTACTATGTCTTTTTTATGACATTTAAGCACAATAAAATACGAACGAACATACAATATGATATTATAGATAAGAATGATTTTAATTTAGGGGGACTAAATGGTGCATACCAAGAATGATACGATTTTAAAAATGATAAAAGGTGAAAAGACATCCCATACACCAGTCTGGTTTATGCGTCAGGCAGGGAGGTCACAACCAGAATACCGTAAATTAAAAGAGAAATATTCGTTATTCGAGATTACGCATCAACCTGAATTATGTGCATATGTCACACACTTACCAGTTGATAATTACAATACAGATGCTGCGATTTTATATAAAGATATTATGACACCGTTAAAACCTATTGGTGTAGATGTTGAAATTAAATCTGGAATCGGACCAGTGATACAAAATCCAATTAAATCAGTACAAGATGTTGAAAAACTTTCTCAAATTGATCCAAAACGAGATGTACCATATGTTTTAGATACGATAAAAATATTAACTGAAGAAAAATTAAATGTACCGTTAATTGGTTTTACTGGTGCTCCATTCACTTTAGCTTCATATATGATAGAAGGCGGACCATCTAAAAATTACAATTTAACTAAAGCAATGATGTATCGAGATGAAGCTACTTGGTTTGCTTTAATGGATCATTTGGTTGCTATTTCCATAGATTACGTTAATGCACAAATAGAAGCAGGTGCCGAGTTGGTTCAAATCTTTGACTCTTGGGTAGGCGCTTTAAATGTTCAGGATTATAGAAAATATATTAAGCCAGGTATGGATAAACTAGTAAATGGTATTAAGCGTCAACATCAAGTTCCAGTTATATTGTTTGGTGTTGGTGCGAGTCATTTAATTAACGAATGGAATGATTTACCAATTGATGTGCTAGGTTTAGACTGGAGAACATCCATTCAGCAAGCTCAACAAATGGGCGTAAACAAAACATTACAAGGCAATTTAGACCCATCATTGCTATTAGCGCCATGGGAAGTAATTGAAGAGAGATTAAAAGACATTTTAGACCAAGGTATGTCTAGAGGCAAACATATCTTTAACCTTGGGCATGGTGTCTTCCCAGAAGTTCAACCAGAAACACTTCGCAAAGTAAGTCAATTTGTACATGATTATACTCAACAGTAGTTCTATTAATTCAATTTGAATAACGTAAGTAATATGATTAGATTAAAGGGTGGTTTTATAAATGAGTAAAACAATAGGATTATTAGTAATGGCTTATGGCACACCTTACAAAGAAAGTGACATTGAACCTTATTATACTGATATCAGACACGGTAAAAAACCAACAGATGAAGAACTACAAGATTTAAAAAACCGCTATGAATTTATTGGTGGATTGTCACCATTAGCAGGTACTACAGACAGACAAGCAGAAGCATTAAAAGATGCCTTAAACGACGCATATGACGATGTTGAATTTAAGTTATATTTAGGTCTTAAACATATTTCACCATATATAGAAGAAGCGGTTGAGTCTATGAATAATGATGGGATTACTGAAGCAGTAACTGTAGTTTTAGCACCACATTATTCAAGCTTTTCAGTCGGCTCTTATGATGAACGTGCTGATCAAGAGGCTGAAAAATACGGTATTCAATTACATCATGTTAAACATTATTATCACCAACCGAAATTCTTAGAATTTTGGACTAACCAAATTAATGATACTTTAAAACAGATTCCATCTGAAGAACATGACGATACTGTATTAGTTGTATCTGCACACAGTCTACCTAAAGGATTAATTGAAAGAAACAATGATCCATATCCTAAAGAGCTACATGACACAGCAGAACAATTAAAAGTTAAATCAAATATTATCCATGTTGCTGAAGGTTGGCAATCAGAAGGTAATACTGGTACACCTTGGTTAGGGCCTGACGTACAGGATTTAACAAGAGATTTATATGATGCGCATGGCTATAAAAACTTTATCTATACACCAGTAGGATTTGTATGCGAACATTTAGAAGTTTTATATGATAATGACTATGAATGTAAAGTTGTTTGTGACGACATCGGTGCAAATTATTATCGTCCAGACATGCCTAATACGCATCCATTATTTATCGGTGCAATTGTAGACGAAATTAAATCAGTATTTTAATAGAAGGAAGCGTGAATGATTTTGAGTAAGAATGTAGCAATCATCGGTGCAGGTATAACCGGCTTAACAAGTGCTTACTATATGAAAAAACAAAATCCTCATTTAAATGTAACCATTTATGAGGCAACCAATCGACCAGGTGGAAAAATCCAAACATACCGTAAAGATGGCTATACGATTGAATTAGGCCCAGAGTCTTATTTAGGTAGAAAAACGATTATGACTGATATAGCTAATGAAATTGGATTAGGTAATGATTTAATTACCAATACGACAGGTCAATCATACATTTATGCTAAAAATAAATTATATCCGATACCGGGTGGTTCTATTATGGGCATACCAACGGATATTAAACCTTTTATCAAAACTAAATTAATTTCACCATTAGGTAAACTTAGAGCTGGATTAGATTTATTTAAAAAGCCTATCGAGATAGAAGATGACATTTCAGTAGGTGATTTCTTTAGACAACGTTTAGGTGATGAAGTTCTTGAGAATTTAATTGAACCACTAATGGGTGGTATCTATGGTACAAATATAGATGACTTAAGTTTAATGAGTACATTTCCCAATTTTAAAGAAAAAGAAGAAGCCTTTGGTAGCTTAATTAAAGGTATGAAAGATGAAAAAGAACAACGTATTAAACAACGTCAATTATACCCAGGTGCGCCTAAAGGACAATTTAAACAGTTCAAGCATGGTTTAAGCTCATTTATCGAAGCACTTGAAGAAGCTGTTAAAAATCAAGGTGTAGACATTCAATATAACACTAAAGTTGAAGATATTATTGTATCTCAAAGAGACTATCAAGTGGTTGTTGATGGTAAAAATGAAGTATATGATGGTGTATTAGTCACTACACCTCAACAAGTGTTTATGCAATGGTTCAATCATGATCCAGCGTTTGATTATTTCAATACGATGGATTCAACAACAGTGGCAACAGTTGTCCTAGCATTTGATGAAAAAGATATTGAAAATACTTATGATGGTACTGGTTTTGTAATTGCTAGAACAAGTAATACAGATATTACGGCATGTACATGGACATCTAAAAAATGGCCATTTACAACACCAGAAGGCAAAGTTTTAATAAGAGCTTATGTTGGTAAACCAGGTGATACTGTTGTGGATGATCACACAGATGAAGAAATTGTTTCTATAGTACGTCGTGATTTAAAACAAATGATGACATTTAAAGGTGATCCTGAATTCACAATAGTCAATCGATTACCGAAAAGTATGCCTCAATACCATGTAGGTCACATTAAACAAATTAGAAAAATTCAAGAACATATTAAACGAACTTATCCGCGATTAAAAATTACAGGGGCGCCATTTGAAGCGGTTGGCCTACCTGATTGTATCCAACAAGGTCATAATGCGGTTGATGAAATGCTAGAGGAATTACGTTAATACGTTTTATAATTTAATTAAAGCACTTTAAAAGGATAACAATGTCTTTTTAAAGTGCTTTTGATATAGAATAAAGATAAATACGTTCATGATAAAGACTGCTACTTAATCTAGAAGTGAGGTTGATAAAAATGACAGATGTCATCATTGTTCATTCAAGTGTAGGAAATGCACATAATCATTGGTATGAATGGTTAGGTCACAATTTAACGTTAGAAGGATATAAAGTCTCTCTTTTTAATTTAGAAGCTAATACTCCTGCTAAAATTGATATGTGGGTTAAGCAAATGCAACAACAATTAAATGTAAGAAAGAAAGATACATATTTTGTAACACATGGATTTGGAACGATAGCGACTTTGAAATTTATAGAAACATTAGAACAAAATGTTGAAGGGCTATTCAGTATTGCTGGTTTTAAAGATGATGCAGTAGACATAGATGAAAATATTGATTTACATGGAGTAACGATTAATTATGAACGAGTTAAAAGTAAAGTAGATCATTTTTATGGTTTGAGTTCTAAAAATGATACACATGTTTCATATAAAGAAACGAAGCGACTTATGGATACCTTAGATGGACGTATGAGAGTTGTTGAAGATGGTGGCCATTTTATGGAAGAGGATGGTTTTACTACATTCACATCACTACAAAATCGTATGCAAGGATTTATGACGCAATAGGGTAGGGAAATTAATAATATAATTTTAAATATGCGCCGTACTTATTTAGAATAGATAAGTATGGCGTTAGTCATTTGATATTGTGATCCATTTAGTAGCAGTAAGGGACGAAAAACAGAAAACATGAAAAATAGAAGATGATCATTTAATAGAAAAGGTATCAATATTGGATGAAAGTTAATATAATAGAAGGCCATTTAGACACTTTTGTTATAAAATGAAATCAAGTAGTAATTTTTACACATTTTAATTTGGAATTAATATTGACTAATAGTAACAAACTTAATATACTAATAAAGTGTTAAGCGAGAGCGTATTAAAGCAACTTGAACGTATCGATTGTTTTATTAATTCAAACAATGTAAATTTAGTTTTAAAAAAGTGTTGACTTTATTAAGCTAATGATGGTACAATAATCAAGTAGTCAAAAATAATATTATCGCGGGATGGAGCAGTTCGGTAGCTCGTCGGGCTCATAACCCGAAGGTCGGTGGTTCAAATCCGCCTCCCGCAATACATAGTTTTAATAGGTCTCGTAGTGTAGCGGTTAACACGCCTGCCTGTCACGCAGGAGATCGCGGGTTCGATTCCCGTCGAGACCGCCATTATTAATATTATGGTTCAGTAGCTCAGTTGGTAGAGCAATGGATTGAAGCTCCATGTGTCGGCAGTTCGACTCTGTCCTGAACCATTCGTCATTTTTGGCGGTTGTGGCGAAGTGGTTAACGCATCGGATTGTGGTTCCGACATTCGAGGGTTCGATTCCCTTCAACCGCCCCATAATCGTATTACATTTCACATGCGGGTGTAGTTTAATGGCAAAACCTCAGCCTTCCAAGCTGATGTTGTGGGTTCGATTCCCATCACCCGCTCCATTATTATTCCACAGTAGCTCAGTGGTAGAGCTATCGGCTGTTAACCGATCGGTCGTAGGTTCGAGTCCTACCTGTGGAGCCATGGCTCCTTGGTCAAGCGGTTAAGACACCGCCCTTTCACGGCGGTAACACGGGTTCGAGTCCCGTAGGAGTCATACAAACAGAAGTGAAATATCGCTTCTGTTTTTTTATTTATCATATTATGATGGAGAGTTGTCCGAGCTGGCCGAAGGAGCACGCCTGGAAAGTGTGTAGGCGCCACAAGCGTCTCGAGGGTTCGAATCCCTCACTCTCCGTAAAAACGCCTAGAATGGTTTTAATCCATTCTAGGCTTATTTTTGTTTTCTTTTAAATTAGGCATTAATTTGAGGATAAGAGAATTTAAATGAAAGTCTAAATTCTAATAAAAGTGAGTAAAGTTGCCCAATCAAAAATTGAAGACCATAAAGAAAGACAACCACACAACGTTAAAAAAAGAAATGAAACATTAGAATTATATATTGAGAAATAAAATAAAAATGTTATAATATATATAAGTCAACGACCATGCGTGGACTTTAAAACAAAATACATTAATTACAGTAGCCGTCTTACTATGAGGCAAGGCGTAATAATGAATATCATAGTATTATGCAGGATTGAGTTTTGTACTCTTCCTGCTTTTTTAATTTAAAGAGGTACATCATGAGAATTTATACAATTAAACAAAAAATTATATTATAGAGATTGAAGTATTACTATTTAAATCTCTATTTTTTTTATGGATAAATTCAAATGAAAGTTATAAGAGAAGTCAATATGATTATGAGTCACTGTTTAACAATATAATAAATGTTAGTAATCACCAGATTTGGGATTATAAAAATAGAAGGGGTTAAGGTTATCAGAAATTTTGCAATTGATTTTGAAAACATTGCAATTATTTTATGTCTGTTTATAATTTCAAAGTCATATATGAAGCATATCTGAGTATCTTAGTAACAATAATATTTATAATATATTCTTTTTCATTCAAACTTTGTCTACCAATTAAATAAAACTATATCCACATATAGCATATCAAACATATAAGAAAAACCCTAAAGCGATACGATAAGGTATGCTTTAGGGCCATAGGATTATGGAACTTGAGTTCCAGGATGATCATGATGCAGATTATTTGTTACCAAATAAACCTTTGAAGAAATCTACTGCTTTTTTGATAAGATCTGTGATAAATTGCATTGTGATTCACCTCCTATAATTTGTATCTTTAATATAAATCTTTTTTAATCTTTTTAGGGATTTTTTTCTTATTTTATATACGTATTTCCCAAGGTGTAGTTTTTATAATTTAAAAGGACATTCTTGAATGCAAGGGTGTAGATATACATTTATTTCTACATACTTTATTTAGAAATTTAAGATTTGACCACTGATAGATTCAATTAAAATCGTTATAATTAAATATGTAATGATAAATGGAGGAATGACTCGTGGACTTTTGGTTAAAAGAACAATCTATCAAGAATAAAAATAAAATAGCTGTGACTGATGGACAACACTCGCTTACATTCAAAGCTTTATATGATGAAGCGCATGGACTTTCACAACATTTAAACCAATTATCTCAGTCAAGAATTGGTTTACATATTAATAATCGAATTGAGTCATTGATTTTAATACATGCATGTTGGCTTGCTAATATTGAAATTGCGATGATTAATACTCGGTTAACGACTAATGAAATGATTGCTCAAATGAATTCAATCGATGTTAATACAATTATCACAACGACATCTTTAGAATTAGAAGGTTTTAATATATACAATATTGAGGAAATTCAGCTTTTAAATCAAATAGAAGATCAAATGAATATTTTTAAATTAGAAAATATCGCATCAATCATGTTTACATCGGGTACGACTGGTCCACAAAAGGCTGTGCCTCAAACGTTTAAGAATCATCTAGCAAGTGCAGAAGGATGTAAAAGGAGCTTAGGATATAGTCAACAATCTAAATGGTTATCTGTACTCCCGATTTATCATATATCAGGTTTGAGTGTGATATTACGTAGTGTGATGGAAGGATTTACTGTCAGACTATTAGAGAAATATAATACAGAAAATATGCTTGATATTATTAAAAATGAAGATATTACTCATGTGTCACTTGTGCCACAAACATTAAAATGGTTAATGGATGCAGGTTTAGAAAAGCCATATCAATTAGAAAAGATTCTGTTAGGTGGCGCAAAGCTTTCTTCAAATTTAATTCAACAAGCATTAGATTATCGCTTGCCTATTTATAATTCGTTTGGAATGACTGAAACATGTTCACAATTTTTAACTGCGACACCAGATATGTTGGCTCAACGATATGATACAGTTGGTAAACCGAGTGATAATGTCAAAGTTAAAATTAAAGATGCTGATCAAAATGGTCACGGTGAATTACTCATAAAAGGGGTAAATGTAATGAATGGTTATTTATATCCTTCTAATTTAACAGATACATTTGAAGATGGCTTTTTTAAAACAGGTGATATTGCTGAAATTGACGATGATGGCTTCGTTATGATTTATGATCGTCGTAAAGACTTAATCATTAGTGGTGGAGAAAATATCTATCCATACCAAATTGAATCTGTAGCTAAACATTTTCCTGAAATTGAAGACGCCGTATGTATTGGTCAAAATGATGACACTTGGGGTCAAGTACCGGTACTATATTATATCGCCCAAGACCACTTTGATAAAAATGATTTACAACAACATTTCTCCACACATTTAGCTAAATATAAAATACCTAAAGCCTTTTATGAAGTAAATGAATTACCATATACTTCAACAGGTAAACTACAAAGAAATAAAGTGATGTCAAAGGAATCTGAAAATGAAGATTAATGAGTTGAAGTTTTACTTGTATAGTCAGGCATTTAAATCACCTATTGTGACACCTAAAGTGTCATTAGACAAAAGAGAATGTTTAATCATCGAACTGATTACTGAAACAGGTGATACGTATTTTGGTGAGTGCAACGCCTTTAAAACACCATGGTACGATAAGGAAACTATATCTTCTGTTAAACAACAGATCGAACAGTGGTTTGTATCAATTAAGAATAAGGATGTATATTCATTTGAAGAATGGCAGTCGCTATTGAACACATTAAATCATTGTCCGGCAGCCCGCAGTACAGTTGTCATGGCGTTATATCAAATGTATTATAAACTTAAAGCATTTAAGGTTGAATATGGTGCTACCGTCAGTGGATGGAGTGATGCCCAATTTGCGACGTTAAAGCAAACGCAACCTAAACGTATAAAAGTGAAATATTCAAATCAATTAATTTCTGATATTAATAAATTAAAGTCATTAGAATTTCCATTTGATATTGTCATCGATGCAAATGAGTCACTCGATATCAATCAATACCAAGAAATAAATAAAGATATGAATCAAAATATATTATATATAGAAGAACCGTTTGCTAATATTAATACCTTAAAACAGTTTGATAATGAACCGCAATTACCTATTGCAATTGATGAAAAGGCAACATCAATTGATGATATTCAGTTTATTGTTTCGCATTATCAAATTGATACTGTTGTACTCAAGCCGTTTAGATTAGGTGGTATTGACCGTGTTATAGAAACCATTGATTATCTAAAAAATAGGGGTATTAATATTGTTGTAGGTGGTATGTATGAATACGGATTGAGTCGTTATTTTACTGCAATGTTATCTCAATATGGTGATTATCCTGGTGATGTGACGCCAGCAGGCTATTATTTTGAAAATGACTTTGTGGAAAATGAAGGTATTTTAAAAGAGGGAATGATTGAATTCATTCCCCCTGTAGTAGATAGAAGTAAATTAGAATGTATTAATGGTGATGTTTAGACTTATTTTTAGCAAGCGGTACTGGGTCATAGCCACCTTTATGTAGTGGATGGCATTTGAGTATGCGTCGAATGCCTAAATATAATCCTTTGAAAGCACCATGATATTGAATCGCTTCACGCGTATATTCTGAACATGTAGGATAAAAGCGACATGTAGGTGGTGTTAATGGAGAAATATAGCGTTGATAAAAATGTATCAAGGCTAAGAATATTTTTTTCATAAAAAAGCCTCCAACCAGAATTTTGAATACAGTTATTTTAACATATTATAAAGGAATGTGATGTACTTGAAGTTTTTAGATAAAGACCAAAGAGAAGTGCAGTTAACATATAAAGCGAATACAGATAATCCAACAGGTAATCACGTTCTTGCAATACCAGTATACCAAGGGAAGTTATTATTTACTCGACATAAAAATAGAGGTATTGAATTTCCTGGCGGCAAAAGGGAACATGGAGAATCAAGCATTGATGCTATCCAGCGTGAATTATATGAAGAAACCGGTGCATATATAGAAGAAATACAGTACATTGCTCAATATACTGTGAAAACTAACGATGCCTCTAGGTTTGTCAAAGATGTTTATTTTATTCAAGTTTCATCTTTAGCCAATCGAACTGACTATTTAGAAACAGATGGCCCTTGTCTTTTTACTTCTATAGAAGACATACCATATAGTGAACGTAGTTTTTTGCTACAAGATGACGCCATTTTACACTGTTTTGAAAGGGTGATTTCACTTGGACTTTATTAAAACGAAAAGAATGCCGATTGAAATAGCTACGCACCAGTTTGATGAAATCACTTATGATGTTGATCATCTAAAAGTGAAGGCACTAATGATGACACCATATAGTAAAGTTAATAGAATAGTGGTTTATTTAAGAGGCGGAAAAGGACAAGTTGGTCGGGTACGAGCAGCTCGCTTAATGCAATTTGCTAATGAACAGACACTTGTTGTGGGTCCTTATTATAGAGGTAATAATGGTAGTGAAGGTAAAGATGAGTTTTATCGAGGAGATTTAAATGATGTCACTGAACTTATACGCATATTACATTCAAAATATCCCAACGCGTTTATACATATGATTGGATTTTCTCGTGGTGGGTTGCAAGGCTTGCTAACATTTCAAGATTTACCAGTTGATAGTTATATCATTTGGGGTGGTGTTTCTGATATACATTTAATGTATGAAGAGCGTGTGGATTTAAGAGGGATGCTGAGAAGAATGGTTGGGCACCCTAAAAAAGATCATGAAGCATATGAAGTTAGAGAAGCGATACAATATATTACACCGCAAAGTCCACCGATTTTAATTGTACATGGTGGTAAAGATAAACAGGTAGGTATTCATCAAGCTTATTATCTAGAACGACGATTGAAAGACATTGGTGTGCATTATGATACACTTTATCAAATGGAAGAAGGACATGTACCTCGACCATTTGCTTTAAAAGAAACTTTAAAGTACATACATAAATGGATGACTCAAATAGAAATAAACAAAAAATAGGGAGTGGGACAGAAATAATAAAGAACCACTAATCATTGAATATGAAGTGGTTCTTACGCATTAGCCACAGCTAATGTGTACTTTAAAATAGGAATACATGAGTGAAACTCATGCATAAGAAATACTAATTTCTAAAGAAAAAGTATTTCTTTATCGTTGTCCATCCCCAACTTGCATTGTCTGTAGATTTTCTTTTCGAAATTCTCTATGTTTGGGGCCCGTCCCCCCGGCAAGGTTGACTAGAAATGAAAAAGCTTGGTACATTAGACCGTCTTTGTAATTCATTACTTAGACGGTTTTATGCATGAACTTTTAAGTTCATGTATACCTCTTAAACTTAATCTGAACACATGAGTTAATACTCATGTGTAAGTCATTCTAATTTCTTTAAGAAAAAGAATGACTTTACAGTCAACTACTGCCTAAATATGAATGTAACTTGAAATATATATTTATGTCCCAGCCTGTTTTACTTTTATTTATTGAAAGCACCTTTGTCAGAAATGTGTTCGACTTCAGGGCCGAATTTTTTGAAGTTATCTTCAAATCTTTGGATAAGATCATTTGCTTGTGCTTTATATTTTTCAGCGTCGCTCCAAGCATTGATAGGATTTAAGATTGTTTTTGGTACATCTTTAATTTCAACTGGAATATTTAAACCAAATGTTGAGTCTTTTGTAAACTCTGCATCTTTTAATTTCCCTGAGATAGCTTGGTTAACCATTTGACGCGTATAGTGTAAACTAATTCTTCTACCAACACCATATTTACCGCCAGTCCATCCAGTGTTAACTAAATAAACATCAACATCATGTTTATCAATTAATTCTCCTAAAAGATCTGCATAAACTGTAGGATGAAGTGGTAAGAAAGGTGCGCCGAAACAAGTAGAGAATGATGGTTCAGGTTCTGTTACACCACGTTCTGTACCTGCTAATTTAGACGTGAAACCACTTAAGAAATGATACATTGCTTGATCTTTATTTAATTTTGAAATTGGAGGAATCACTCCAAATGCATCTGCAGTTAAAAAGATAATCGTATTAGGATGTGCTGCTTTTGAAGGTAATACAATATTATCAATATGATGAATAGGATAAGCTGCTCTTGTATTTTCAGTGAATTTATTATCATCGAAATCAACAGTACCGTCTTCTTTAACGACTGTGTTTTCTAAGATAGTGCCGTATTCAATAGCATCATAAATTTGTGGCTCTTTTTCTTTTGAAAGATTGATTGCTTTTGCATAACAACCACCTTCAATGTTGAACACGCCATTTTTATTCCAACCATGTTCATCGTCACCGATTAATTTTCTTTCAGGATCAGCTGACAACGTTGTTTTACCTGTACCTGATAAACCAAAGAATAGTGCTACATCGCCTTTTTCTCCCACGTTAGCAGAGCAATGCATACTCATAATATCTTGCATAGGTAATAGGTAATTCATTACTGAAAAGATACCTTTTTTCATTTCCCCAGCATATTCTGTACCACCGATTAAAATCACTTTATGTTTAAATGACACAATGACAAACGTTTCAGTCTTCGTGCCATCAACTTCAGGATCAGCTTTGAAATGTGGTGCAGATACAATTGTAAAGTTAGGTTTGATTGATTTTGCTTCTTCTTTAGATTCAGGACGAATGAACATGTTATGTGCAAATAAATTATGCCATGCTAATTCGTTAATGACAGTTAATTTCAAACGTGAATCTTTATCACTACCTGCGTAACCATTAAAAACATATAATTCGTCTTTCTTGCCTAAGTAGTCTAATACTTTATTGTAAAGCTTTAAAAATGTTTCTTCATCGATAGGTTGATTGACGTCTCCCCAATCTACATTATCTCTATATGAAGGTTCAGTAACGATAAACTTATCCTTAGGTGAGCGGCCAGTGTATTTACCAGTGCTAGCATTAATAGCACCTAATTCAGTAAGTTCACCTTCATTATTATCTAATATTTTATTGTAAAGTTGAGTTGTTGATAGTTGAAACTTTGTTGATGGTTTTTCTAATAATTGTTTAATTTTAGTCGTTTCAGAGTATGTATCAATCGACATACTTAATCCCTCCAGATAGTTATAATGTAAGCCTTTACATTTCAATAGTATAACATATCAATTTAATTAATCCACCGTAAATTATTACTAAAATAACTTAAATCATAAATTGACATTAATTCTCTTATTAGGTAGTATTAATTTTAACGGATTCTCTTATCCTGAGTGGTGGAGGGACATGGACCCAATGAAACCCAGCAACCTCTTTTTACATATAAAAAGAAAGGTGCCAAACCGTTTGCAGACGTATAATGTCTGAACGATAAGAGCGAATGGACGTATAAGAGCCTTCACTCTATCTAGGTAGTAGTAGAAGGCTCTTTTATTTAGCTCAAATAAAAGAGAATTATCGTAATATATTTTAAAAGGAGCAAAACATGACTAACAATAAACGATTATTTACTTCAGAATCAGTAACTGAAGGACATCCAGATAAAATTGCTGATCAGGTATCTGATGCAATCTTAGACGAAATTCTTAAAGACGACCCTAATGCACGTGTGGCTTGTGAGACTACAGTGACAACTGGAATGGCATTAATTTCAGGTGAAATATCAACGACGACATATGTTGATATTCCGAAAGTTGTAAGAGAGACCATTAAAGAAATTGGTTATACACGTGCTAAATATGGTTACGATTCACAAACGATGGCCGTTTTAACTGCCATTGATGAACAATCACCAGATATCGCTCAAGGTGTTGATACAGCATTAGAATACCGTGATGATATTTCTGAAGAAGAAATTGAAGCAACTGGTGCAGGTGACCAAGGATTAATGTTTGGTTATGCTACAAACGAAACAGATACTTATATGCCGTTACCTATTTTCTTATCTCATCAATTAGCGAAACGTCTATCAGATGTACGTAAAGATGACATTATAGACTATTTACGTCCGGATGGTAAGGTTCAGGTCACTGTAGAATATGATGAAAATGATAAACCTAAACGTATTGATACTATTGTTGTGTCAACGCAACACGCTGAAGATAAATCTTTAGAAGAAATTCAAGAGGATATTAAAAAACATGTTATTTATCCAACTGTTCCAGAATCATTAATGGATGATAAGACAAAATTCTATATTAATCCTACAGGACGTTTTGTAATCGGTGGACCACAAGGGGATGCTGGATTAACAGGACGTAAAATTATCGTGGATACGTATGGTGGTTATGCACGCCATGGTGGTGGTTGCTTCAGTGGTAAGGATCCAACTAAAGTAGACCGTTCTGCTGCTTATGCTGCTAGATATGTAGCGAAGAATATTGTTGCTGCAGAATTAGCTGAACAATGTGAAGTCCAACTTGCATACGCAATAGGTGTAGCTGAACCAGTATCAATAGCTATAGATACCTTCGGAACAGGTAAAGTAACAGAGGCTGAATTAGTTGAAGCGGTTAGAGCAAACTTTGATTTAAGACCAGCTGGTATCATTAAAATGTTGGATTTAAAACAACCTATTTATAAACAAACCGCTGCATATGGTCATTTCGGACGTACTGACGTATTATTACCATGGGAAAAATTAGATAAAGTCAACGTTTTAAAAGATACGATTAACAAAGTTTAAACGAAATAACTTATGGGATGTTTGAAATATAATAAGATAAATTGCGACTAAATGTCGAAAATGTCATCATTATGTTTTATAATTAGTTGTATTGATCATATAAAAGGAGCGTTGATGTGATGAGTTTATCTTCACCTATTGGTATAGGGTTAATTGTTGCAGTAGTCATTGCATTTATCTTTTTTGTACTATTTTTAATTGCTTTAAATAGTAAGAAAAAGATTAAGCAACAAACAGAAGAAGAATACCAACAAAAAGAACAAAGTATAAAGGCATCTCATGAAGAAGCTTTAGAAAAAGAACGTATTGAGAATAAAAAGGCAGTTACGAAACAAAAAGAAGATTATGAAGCTACAGTAAATAGTAAAGAAAGAGAAATTGATGCATTAAAGCTATTCTCTAAAAACCATAGTGAATATGTAACTGATATGCGATTAATTGGTATTCGTGAGCGTTTAGTCAATGAAAAACGTATTCGTCCTGAAGATATGCATATCATGGCTAATATTTTCCTACCAACAAATGAATTAAATAAAATTGAAAGAATTAGTCATCTCGTTCTTACTCGTACTGGTTTATATATTATTGACTCTCAATTACTAAAAGGTCATGTATATAATGGGATTAGCGGTGCTCAGTTTTCTGAGTTACCAACTATGGAACAAGTATTTAATACGTTGGAATTAGATCAATCAACACCACAAACATTAGTACTTGATCAAAATAATGATCAAAAATCATTATCATTTATAAACTATTCAGACGAAATTCAACAAATACAGAATGTAGCAGGTGACTTACAAAGTAAATTAAATACAAAGTATACACCAACGTCTATTCTTTACTTTAATCCTAAAAATGATGGGGATGTTACTATTTCGAACTATGCTCAAAATAGTAATGTCAAAGTATTAGTTGGACCAGAACAACTTGATGAATTCTTTAACAAATTTGTATTCCATGGACGTATTCAATATAATGTCGACGATTTACAACAAATCATGGAACAAATTGAATCCTTTAATTAAATTTCAACTAAGCTAGTAGAGGTTTTAACTCTACTAGCTTTTTTAGTTTTGAGCACAGAAATTGAATTTTATATGACTTACGTTTAATCTAAGTTTGATTTACTTTCATAGGGTATAGAAATAATGAAATTGTATTTAAGGAGTGGGAATGTATGGACAATATTAAATTTTATAATGGACACACGATGCCGAAAGTTGGTCTAGGTACATTTAGAGTAGAAAATAATGATGATTGTACAAAAGCTGTTAAATACGCAATTGAAAATGGATATAGAAGTATCGATACAGCAAAGGTATATGGTAATGAAGAAAAAGTAGGCCAAGGTATTAAAGAAGGACTTGAATCCACTGGTTTAAAACGTGAGGATTTATTTATTACTTCAAAATTATGGTTAGAAGATTTTGGTAGAGAAAATGTTGAACAAGCTTATGAAAATAGTTTGAAAAGATTAGACTTAGATTATCTAGATTTATATTTAATGCATTGGCCAGGTACGAATGAAGCACTAATGATAGATACATGGCAAGGTATGGAAGATTTATATAAACAAGAGCGTGTTAAAAACATTGGAGTGAGTAACTTTAATGTAGATCATTTTGAAGCATTATTGGCTCAAGTATCTATTAAACCAGTCATCAATCAAGTTGAATTCCACCCATACTTAACTCAAAAAGAGTTAAGACAATATTTAGATGTTCAAAATATCGTGATGGAATCTTGGTCACCATTAATGAATGCTCAAATATTGGATGATGAAATAGTTAATCAGGTAGCACAAGAAGTTGGGCAAACGCCAGCACAAGTGATTATTAGATGGAACTATCAACATCAAGTAGTAACAATCCCTAAATCTGTGACACCACACCGTATAGATGAAAATCTAAATATATTAGATTTTGAATTGAATGATGACCAAATGAAAAAATTAGATGACCTTAATCAAAATAAAAGAATTGGACCTGATCCATCAGAATTTAATGGCCAATAAAAAAGACAAAACCACGTCCTCAAATTGAAAGGGGGGACGTGGTTTTAATATATCATCAACTATTGAAATAAATGATAAGCCCAATAACAACTTAAAAATGCGCCTACAAATTGCAAGAGTGTATAAATAATAAAAGGTATAGGCTTAAATTTAGGTGATACCATGCCTACAAGTTCATTAGATAAGGTTGAAAATGTTGTTAATCCGCCTAAAATACCTGTGATGAAGAATGAATTTATCCAATTGATGTGCAGTGATAATCCAGATACGGTGCCAATTAACACACATCCCATAATATTAACTATCAATGTACCCACAGGTAATTTGGTAATAAATTGATTGAAGTAATTTGATATTATCGCACGGATCATCGCACCGATGCCGCCACCAAGCATAACTAATATCATTGTCTTTATCATAACTGCTCACCTAATTTCTTACCTAGTAAACATAAAAGAATGCAAAGGATGTAACTTATCAAAGCATAAATGATTAATAACGCCCATTGTTGCTGATTATACATTTGAACGAGTTCGAATTGAAATGTAGAAAATGTAGTCAATGCACCCATGAATCCAGTAGTGACGGCTTTTTTTAATAAAGGATTGTTGTTAAATAGCTTAATTGTTAAAGCCGACAAAAATCCCATAAAAAAGCCACCTATTAAATTGGCGCTTAATGTGCCTATAGGTATGTCATGTCCATGATTAAAGAAAGAAAACAGATATCTCAATAATGCACCAAAGGCACCACCGATAAAAATATAAAAATATTGCATTTTCAAAAGTCCTTTCAATTTAATCTGTTTTAAAATATAAAATCATATATCTTGAGTTAGTTGAATGTCATATATAAAACTAAATCAACCAATTCTCATAGAAAAGGTTGATTTGAATAAATCCACACTACGTTATCCATTAAAAAAGGAAACCATAGGTATGTAATGAGGATAAAATATGAATGATAATTACGATGAAAATAAGAATAGGTAAAAACTTACTGGCAATTCTTATCCAATCTTGCTTTTCACGCGCGTGTTTGATAGATTTATCTGCAAATATCACTGAAGCAATCAATATAATGACATTGATCACACTACATGCAATGACCAGTTTAACGAATGAACCTAAAACACTATTCAATAAAGGATTATTTGTATTAAAGAAAAAGCTTATCGCTAATAATATTAATGTAATATAAAAGTAGATTTTTGATTTTGACATGCGCATCCTCCTAGATGGTTATCATTACAATATACTACCATTTTTTAGGATATGAGAATAGTATAAATTAATATAAAAAATGCGTTGAAAATCGAAATCCTATGATATAGGCAAATAATTCGCTTACATTTCAAAAGCATGTTATAAATTATTTATAAATAATTAATGAAGTTATGTTAAATTAAAGCATTTACATACTTAAATATAGTAATCAATAACATTAAATCAATGTTATCGATTAAGGAGGAATTCATTATGAGACAATTAAACGTAGAAGTATTTGCTGACGGTGCAGATATCGAAGAAATGAAAGCAGCATACAAAAACAAACAGGTTGATGGATTTACAACTAATCCTAGTTTAATGGCAAAAGCTGGCGTAACAGATTATAAAGCATTTGCTGAAGAAGCAGTGAGAGAAATTCCGGATGCTTCAATTTCATTTGAAGTATTCGCAGATGATTTAGAAACAATGGAAAAAGAAGCTGAAATCTTAAAACAATATGGTGATAATGTATTTGTTAAAATTCCTATTGTTACAACTGATGGTACGTCTACCATTCCATTAATTAAAGCTTTATCAGCTAAACAAGTAAGACTGAATGTAACTGCTGTTTATACGATTGAACAAGTTAAACAAATTACTGAAGCTGTAACTGAAGGGGTACCAACATATGTATCTGTATTTGCTGGTCGTATCGCCGACACTGGTGTAGATCCATTACCATTGATGAAGGAAGCTGTCGAAATTACACATAGTAAAAAAGGCGTTAAATTATTATGGGCTAGTTGCCGTGAATTATTTAATGTAATGCAAGCTGATGAAATTGGTGCTGATATCATTACATGTCCTGCAGATGTTGTTAAGAAGGTCAATAATAATTTAGGTAGAGATGTCGAAGGACTATCTATTGATACAGTCAAAGGCTTTGCTAAAGATATTCAAAGTTCAGGGTTATCTATTTTATAAATAATCATAAAATGATAGAAGATGAAGAATGAGTCAAAATAGTAGCCAATCGCACGTACATATTTTCAACTTTTATTTTAAGTAAACAATGTACGTTAGATTGGCTTTTCTTATTAAGATTTTTAATTTTGAATTGAATGATTGTTCAAAGTCATCTATGATATATAAATAACCAATTAGAGTAGAGGTGCAATTCTAGCTATGGATAAAAAGACATTTAGTGCTAGAGTAAAAAAGCAATTATGGTTCTTAAATAATAATGAAAAAGAACAACTTAATCAGGAATTGAACCAATTGGATGAACATGAGACTGATGTTTTAAATAAGCCTGTCAAATTTTCAAATCAATTTTTAAGAACTCAAGTATTTAGACAAAAAAATATAAGTTCATTTAGTCTAATTCTATTATTGATGGGAATCGTTTTTACATATGTGATATTATTAGGTGGCTTTCTATTTGGATTAATTACAAGTCTCACAGCTGTTAATTATTTTATTAATCCACAAGTCACTTTATCAACAGTAACAGTGATATTAATTATCGTAGGTGCGATTCTATTGATGATTATTTCTCTGTTCTTAATTAAGAAAGTAACTGCATTTTTTACTAAAAAGTTATTAGAATATAAATTTAATAAGCAGAATACGAATGTGTAATCAAATGGCAAAGAAGTAAGCTTTCTTGCCATTTTTTTATTATAGAAGTGTAAGGTTCGTCTACTACTAGAGATTTAGTATTAGAAAACTGTATGAGTGTGGCATCGCTTTTTGATTGAATTCCAATAATATAGTATGCATTAATATAAATTTGAATAGGAGAACGATGATTTTTAAGAGGGAACAAGATAAGTGTCTCATTAACGTAAAGAGGTATCTTTTTATTAATTTGAAGTAGTCGTTTAGCAAGTTTCTTTTGAAGCGGTAATGATTTTTGATGTAATTCTAATAGATATATTAATGTATTATTGATAGTAAGCGGTAGTGAAATGGCATATTGTTGATAATGACATCGAGTAACACTTTTTGGACCTATCTCTGTTTCAATATATAATAATTGAGATGTTGTAATTTGATTCATGTTGTCATTCCTTTTCTAGGTTGTATTGTAAATGCTGCATAATTTTGGATTGAGTTACTTTTTTAATTTTCTTAATAGTTGATATAGAAAGATGCATTATATTTGCGATTTCAAATTGTTTATAACCCAATAATTTTAAATCTAACCATTGTTTTTCTTGATTATTTAATAGATAATAAATGTCTTGCAAAAGTAATGCATCTTCGTTTAAAAATTGAATGGGTTCATTTTTTGAGTAGACAGTTGTATCAATATTTATAGTAGATAATTTTTTGTTTTCTTTGCGAAATATATCGATAAGATAATAGTTTAGCCTAATAAAAAGATAAGAGGATAATTTGTGAGATTTTGAGGGTTGATAATTATGAGTTAAGTGCCATAATTGGATTAACAGTAATTGATAAAACTCGTCATAATTATAAGTGATTTGGTATCTTTTTAACAAATAATGTATGATTTTGTTGTACTCTTGATAGATAATCTTGAATTCCAAAGTTTTCTCCTATTTATGTACATAAAGCGTTTTTCCGGATAAAATGAATTTAAAATATTTAATAAAAAATTTCATTTGCTTAATTGTAAAAATAGGTGTTAAATAGTAAGCATAGAAAATAACTAGGTATTTAAATTTTACAATTACATTGTCGTATTGTTTAAATAGAGCAAAGTTTGATAGGAGGTACGTATGGATTACGCACACTTAAATTTAGAACATTTTTTCGCACGCAATGACGATTTAGATCGAATTAAAGATCGCTCAGATTTTGTAATGATTAATAATTTTACTAATGAAATGAAATATAGAGATGGTGAAATTGAAGGAACAATTGATTTAAATCAATATTTTTATAAAAATAGATCACAAGCTGTAAGTTTTATCATGATGGAATATAAAAATCATAATAAATAATGGTAAAGGTTTAGACATAGAAATTGAATTGACACTATCATATGTAAATTGCATGCATATAATTCGTGCATCATTTTCCTGAAGATAGTGTCAATATTGTTGTCTAAATCTTTTTCATCTCAAAAGTTTCATTTTTATTACTTTTTATTTATGAATTTGTAACAAAGTATATATTAAATTGTGAATCAGAATTAATAATGTTAAACTTTATTATCGTAATACAATTGAAAAGAATAACAACATTGACCTAAGAGGTGTGAATATGACGAAGCACAAAAAGGGATCTATTGTTGCAATTTTAGGATTGCTGATTATCTTTGTAATTGGAGCAATTATCTTTTTCTCAATGGTTTCTGACCAAATCTTCTTTAAACACGTAAAAGAAGAACAGAAGATTGAGAAATTAGATGTAACTTTAGATAAAGCCGCAAAGAAACAAATAGATAACTATACGAGTCAACAAGTATCGAATAAAAACAATGATGCGTGGAGAGATGCATCATCAACTGAAATAAAATCAGCTATGGATAGTAGTCAATTTATCGATAGTGACGTACAAAAATATCAGTTTTTAGATTTATCTAAATATCAAGGTATTGATGAAAAAAGAATTAAGCGTATGTTAGTTGATCGACCAACTTTATTGAAACATACTGATGACTTTACAAAAGCAGCGAAAGATAAACATGTAAATGAAGTTTATTTAATTTCACATGCGTTATTAGAAACAGGTGCTGCTAAGAGTGAATTATCTAAAGGTGTAGAAATTGATGGTAAGAAATACTACAACTTTTACGGTGTAGGAGCATTAGACAAAGATCCTGTTAAGACAGGTGCTGAATATGCTAAAAAACATGGTTGGGACACACCTCAAAAAGCCATTTATGGTGGTGCTGATTTCATTCATAATCATTTCTTAAAACATGAAGATCAAGATACACTATACAGTATGAGATGGAATCCTAAGAATCCTGGTGAACATCAATATGCAACTGACATTAAATGGGCTGAAAGTAATGCCACTATCATCGCGGATTTTTATAAAGATATGAAAACTGAAGGTAAATATTTCAAGTTATATGTTTATAAAGATGATAAAGATCATTTGAAGAAATAATGAAGCTAATATGGAAAAATGCCTGCAACGGTAATAACTGTTGTAGGCATTTTTGTATACGTTAACTGTATTATTCAGCTTTATTATGACGTGTCATCCATAAAAATATTATAATAGTGAGTGCTATGATTTTAGAAATTAATTTCATTTCATCACCTCTTAGAAAGATTTTATCACAAATTATAAAGGATTAAATTGTTGAAGATTAGGATATATATGAGTAAATATGAAAGTCTAATTTTTGATAATCTATGAACTTGAAAAAGGAATTATTAAGAAAAATTATCACAGAAATAGATTTTAGATAAAGGATGATATAACAATGCGAGTAGCTATAATAGGAATGGGCACAGCCGGTGTCAGTGTTTTACGTCAACTTGTCAAACATGACCATTTTGAAAAATTAAAAGTAGATGTGTATGATGACCGCAATAATATGGGACAGGGTGTTCCTTTTCAAAATGATAGTAGTGAATTACTTATTAATATGCCGTCTAAAAAAATGAGTTTAAATTTAGATGATGATGAAGAGTTTTGGAAATGGTATCAACATCAGCAAGAATTTGAATTCGATAATCCTACATATTTACCACGTTTTGTATTTGGACATTATATGAAATCATATTTATCCAAATTTGATGATCAATATGAAAATATAACAATTATCAATCATAAAGTACGTGAAATATTTACGACTTCAAAAGTAGACGAAACAAATCTTAAATATTACGTTTGTACCTCAGATGATATGAAAGAATGGCGAGAATATGATTACTTATTTTTAACCTTTGGTACATTTGCATATCACGATCCATATCATTTAAAAGGTATAAAAGGGTTTAAACCGACACCTTACCCTACATACAATTCATTAGATGATGTAAATGAAGATGATAGAATTGCAATTCTTGGTACTGGTCTAGCAAGTCTAGATGTTATTCGATATGTCACTGCACATCACCCTAGATTGCCTATTTTAATGACTAGTCGATCTGCCAATTTACCTAGTGTAAGAGGTCAAATGGTAGATATAGAATTTACACATTTAACAAAACAAAAGTTTAATGATTTACAGGCACAGAATTATGGGAATGTCCCATTAGATATAGCAGTAGATTTATTTTTAAAAGAATGTAGCGACTATGGTATAGATTTTGAAAAATTAATCAATAGAAGAACTGGAAATCATATTAATGATTTAAAGTTTGATTTAGAACATGAAAAGGAAATGGGAATTTTCCAAAGTATAATTGAATACTTAAAGGAAAATTTAAATTGGATTTGGAATAGTTTAAGTTTTGAAGATCAACAAATATTCCAAGAGAAATATACTAAAATGATTCAACTCAATTCTAATCCAATGCCTCCTAGAACTGCGAAATTACTTATTGAGTTATTAGAAAAAGAGGCGTTGATTATCCGTAAAAATTTAAAAAATGTATATCATGAGGACGGATTATTCCATTTACAATATGAAAATGAGAATGACATTGAAGATTTTAATGTAGTCATTAATGCAACTGGATCTAAAAACCATTTATCTGAGCTAGATGAAGATGACCAATTAATTCGTAATTTAGAAAATAGGCAAATTGTACAATCTCATCCCATGGGTGGTATACAAATTATTCCTGAAACGAACCAGGTTATTAGTCCTAGATTTGGTACTTTAACTAATGTCATAGCGATAGGACAAATGACAAATGGCGTCAATAAACTTAGAAACGGTGTCAAAATGATTGTTAACCAAGTGGCTAATGCAGTTGATAGATTGTATGACACTCAACAAGACTTTGAAAATATAAACGAAGAGAGCATTTAGCGTTGATTAATGATATTCGGTTATTTTTAAATCCATATTTTATTTAAAAGAGAAACAAAATCCGATGATTTAATTTAAAAGTATTACTTTAATTAAGTACAATGTATAGTAATTGTATTTTTGAAAAAGGTGTAGTATGATTTGAATTGTAGTAAATCAGAATACAATACTCAATTAACCTTTAACAATTTCATATAAAATTCTTTCGGGGCAGGGTGAAATTCCCAACCGGCAGTTATATGAGCCTGCGACCTGCTAACATTTGTTAGTGGCTGATCTAGTGAAATTCTAGAGCCGACAGTTAAAGTCTGGATGGGAGAAAGAATGACGTTTATCGACATTAACATATATTTGTATAAGTATGTGTATTAATAAGTATATTTTTATTTTTTAGATATAAATATGCTTGTTTAAAAATATATGATTTCGCCTTATGCCTTGAAATGTATCATTTCATTGGTGTAAGGCTTTTTAATTTTAGAGGTGATATTTTGAGTAAATTTATGAATTATGCTATTCAACTTGCACAAATGGTTGATGGACAAACAGGTGTTAATCCTCCTGTAGGTTCGGTTGTCGTCAAAGACGGTAGAATAGTTGGTATTGGTGCTCACTTACGAAAAGGTGATAAACATGCTGAAGTTCAAGCTTTAGACATGGCACAATCAGAAGCAAAAGGTGCGACAATATATGTATCATTAGAACCATGTACACATCATGGTTCAACGCCACCATGTGTAGATAAAATCATCGAAGCAGGTATTCAAAAAGTCATTTATGCTGTTAAAGATACTACACTCATTTCAAAAGGTGATGACATATTGAAGAATGCAGGCATTGAAGTTGAATTTCAATATAATGCCGTTGCAGCCCAACTTTATCAAGATTTCTTCACTGCTAAAAGGAATGGCATTCCCGAATTAACTGTGAAAGTTTCTGCTAGTTTAGATGGTAAACAAGCTACCGATGATGGCGAGAGTAAGTGGATTACTAATAAGGATGTAAAAAAAGATGTTTATCAATTACGTCATAGTCACGATGCAGTATTAACCGGACGTAAAACGATAGAAGCTGACGATCCTTTGTACACGACAAGGATAGCTGACGGTAAACATCCAATTCGTGTCATACTTAGTAAAAGTGGCAAATTAGATTTTGGTCAACAACTATTTCACGACAACGCTTCTCCCATTTGGATCTATACAGAAAATAAAAATTTAACAGTAGACAATAGTAATGTAACTATTATATATATGGAACAATGTGAGATTAAATCTATTTTAAAAGATTTATATCATAAAGGTATCGGGAAACTGTTAGTCGAAGCAGGTCCCGAAATTACTTCAGAATTTCTCCAATCAGATCATTTAGATCACCTTGTACTTTATTTTGCCCCGAAAATAATAGGTGGTTCTGGTAAGAATCAATTTTTCCAAACTGACCAAATTATATCATTACCAGATACAACTCAATTTGAAATTGTTAATTCCACGTTAATACATCAAAATATTAAATTAGTTTTGAGAAAGAAGTGATTGCAAATGTTTACAGGCATCATTGAAGAAATAGGAACGGTACAAGAAGTTCGTAATCAAAATTCAGTTCGAACATTAGTAATTACTGCCGAAAAAATACTAGAAGACATGCATATTGGTGATTCAATTAGTGTGAACGGTGCGTGTTTGACTGTCATTGATTTTGATGACCAAACATTTTCTGTTCAAGTGATTAAAGGCACAGAAAATAAAACTTACCTCTCTGATGTTCAACGCCATACGAAAGTTAATTTAGAAAGAGCGATGAGTGGAAACGGCAGATTTGGTGGTCACTTTGTGTTAGGTCATGTTGATCATTTAGGAACGATTTCTAAAATTAATGAATCTGCCAATTCAATGATTATCCAAATTAAAGCATCCAAATCCATACTTAATCAAATGGTTAAACAAGGATCGATAACAGTTGATGGTACAAGTTTAACGATTTTCGATCTTCATTCAGATGCTTTTGATATACATTTGATTCCTGAAACAAGACGTTCCACCATCTTATCTAGTAAAAAAGTGGGAGATAACGTACATTTAGAATCAGATGTATTATTCAAATATGTTGAAAATATTTTAAATCATAATCAATCGAGTTTAACAGAAGAAAAACTAAAAGCATTTGGTTTTTAGGGGAGGCAATAAACATGAAGTTCGACAGTATTGAATTAGCCTTAAAAGCTTTAAAACAAGGTGAAAGTATTATTGTAGTTGATGATGAAGATAGAGAAAATGAAGGCGACTTAATAGCAATAACTGAATGGATGAAAGACGATACGATTAATTTCATGGCTAGAGAAGGTCGTGGGTTAATTTGTACACCTATCAGTTCAAGTATTAGTGAACGCCTAGAGCTCCATCCGATGGAATCACATAACTCAGACGTGTATGGGACAAATTTTACTGTAAGTATTGACCATAAGAATACAACAACAGGTATCAGTGCGAATGAGAGAACACTAACTGCAAGAGCACTAATCGAAGAGCATGCAAAAGCTTCAGATTTTAACCGTCCAGGTCACTTATTTCCTTTAATTGCTAAAGATAATGGTGTGTTAGAAAGAAATGGGCATACAGAGGCGGCAGTAGATCTTGCTAAATTAACAGGTGCTAAACCTGCAGGTGTAATTTGTGAAATTATGAATAATGATGGGTCTATGGCTAAGGGTGAAGATCTTCAAGCATTTAAAGAGAAACATCAATTAGTTATGATTACGATTGAAAGTTTAATAGAATATCGTCAAGTTAATGAATCACATGTAAATCTTAATGCGAAAGTAAAAATGCCAACCGATTTTGGTACATTTGATATGTATGGTTTTACAACTGATTATAGTGAAGAAGAAATCGTCGTTATAACTAAAGGTGATATTAGATCACATGAAAATGTGCGTATCCATTCTGCATGCCTTACGGGTGATATTTTCCATAGCCAACGATGTGATTGTGGTGCTCAATTAGAAGCTTCGATGAATTATATAGAACAAAACGGTGGAATGATTATCTATTTACCTCAAGAAGGGCGTGGCATAGGACTCATGAATAAATTACGTGCCTATGAATTAATTGAAAAAGGTTATGATACTGTTACAGCTAATTTAGCATTAGGATTCGATGAAGATTTACGAGATTATAATATAGCTGCACAGATTCTTAAATATTTTGAAATAGAAAAAGTAAATTTATTAAGTAATAATCCGAAGAAATTTGAAGGATTAAAAGAATATGGCATTAATATTCAACAACGTATAGAAGTGATTGTACCAGAAACACAATATAATCATGACTATATGACAACTAAAAAAGAAAAAATGGGACATTTAATTTAGGAGGATCATAAAATGAATTTTGAAGGAAAATTAGTAGGTAAAGATTTAAAAGTTGCTATTGTAGTGAGTAGATTTAATGATTTTATTACAGGACGTTTGCTAGAGGGTGCTAAGGATACTTTTATTCGTCACGATGTTGACGAAAATAATATTGATGTCGCTTATGTACCTGGTGCTTTTGAAATTCCTATGGTTGCAAGAAAATTAGCTCAAACAGGTAAATATGATGCAGTAGTCACATTAGGATGTGTCATAAGAGGGGCGACATCGCATTATGATTATGTTTGTAATGAAGTTGCAAAAGGTGTATCAAAAGCTAATGAGTCAACAGATGTGCCTGTTATATTTGGTATATTAACTACGGAAAGTATTGAACAAGCAGTTGAACGTGCAGGAACTAAAGCAGGTAATAAAGGTTCTGAAGCGGCTGTAAGTGCAATAGAAATGGCTAATTTATTGAAACAATTTTAAACAAGAAAGGAGAGGGACAGAAATAATAAAGAACCACTAATCATTGAATATGAAGTGGTTCTTACGCATTAGCCACAGCTAATGTGTACTTTAAAATAGGAATACATGAGTGAAACTCATGCATAAGAAATACTAATTTCTAAAGAAAAAGAATGACTTTACAGTCAACTACTGCTTATACATGAATGTAACTTGAAATATATATTTATGTCTCAACCTGTACAGCCTGCCTACAAAATTAGTATTTTGTGGGCAGTTTTTTTTAATGATTTTATTTACGTAAATACTTAGTAGTTAACCCTACAAGAGAAGCAACACTTATACCAATAGCTGAGAAAACACCAACTTTTTTCAATGTCTCTGGTGTCGCAAATTCTTTAACTGCTAATGATAAATTTTGTGGGCGTTCTGCTAATCTTCTCATAAAGTAAGCAAACCAATCATCACCATAAGGGACATATACTGTAAAATGATAGCCCTCATTGGCAATTGTTTGAGCTAACTCTGAACGGAAACCATATAGCATCTGGAATTCCATTTGCTCTTTTTCGATATGATTTTCTTTCATAAATTGTTTCACATGGTTAATAATATTATGATCATGTGTTGCAACTGAAGTGAAATTACGCGCATTTAAAAGTCTTTTTTCAATTATTTTAATATAATTTGCGTCAATCTCTTCTTTAGTTTGGTATGCAATAGAGGCATCCTCTTTATATGCCCCTTTAACGAGTCTTAATCGTAACTCAGGATATTTATCAATCAGTTTTTCAGCATCATAGAGATATGCTTGAATCACTGTACCAACATTTTTGAATTCTCCCTTTAATCGATCTAAAACTTCAATAATTTGTTGTAAGCTATCATATTTTTCAGTATCTATATTGATATGCATGTTCCCATATTCATTAGCTTTAAGTAAAATTTCTCTCAAATTTTGGTATGCAAGTTCTAAGTCAAATTCACTACCTAATAAACTTAATTTGACTGACATATGTGCATCAACATGGTATTGGCTTATGGCTTCCATGATTTCTAATATTTCTTGTTTAGCTTGTTGACTTTCTTGCTCTGTTGTCACAAATTCCCCTAAGTTATCAACAGTAACAGAAATCTTGTTTTCATTTAAATACTCAATTGTTTCTATCAATTGTGGAATTGTGTTACCAGCTACTACTTTGTTAGCACCAAGTCTTGGACCAACTTGTTTAGCAGCATTATTTAAATAACTGTTATTAGACAAAGTTATAAATACATTTTTGAAAACTCCCATCGTACATACCTCCATAACCAAATATCATTGGTAGTTTTAAAATAGTGTATCATGAAACATATTTTTGAGAAAGCGTTTACATAAAGAATTTAATAATGTTTTTAGTAATATTACACGGTTTTGAGGTAGGCATGTCTGCATGTTTAAGATAATAGATTAAAATGGCAATTAATTGTAATGTTTTGGTATAATTATGCTATTGAAGATTTTTGAAAAAAGGGGCAATTTAAGAATGTGGAAGTGGGAAACTGAAAATGACGCAAAAGGCGTTGTTGTCATTGCTCATAATATATTAGAACATACTGGTCGATATGCCTATGTTATTACGATGTTAAGAAGAAATGGTTATCATGTCATAATGGGTGATCTACCTGGACAAGGCCAAACGTCTAGAGCTAATAAAGGACAAATTGAAGATTTTAATGAATATCATGAGAATATATTAGAATGGATTAAAATTGCTAATGAGTATAAAATTCCAACCTTTATTCTTGGTGTAGGTTTAGGTGGTTTAATTTTAATTAACTTATTAGAGCGAATTGAATTACCCGTTGAAGGTTTAATGCTCATTTCACCATTATTAGAATTTAAACAATCAGGTAAGGATAGAAAGAATAAATTACTCTCTAATGTTGGTAAAGTATCCAAAGATACTCGATTTAAAATTGGTATCACAGCTCAAGACCTAACACGTAATGATGAAGTTATTGAAGATACAGTCAATGATGGATTAATGTTGAAAAAAGTGACATATCATTGGTATAACCTTGTAAATGAAATGATGAAAGAGACAATGGAACACATCAAAGATATCAAACCATTACCAACTTTAATTATGACAGGTAGTGAAGATATCATTTCAGAAATCAATGCAACTGAAACATTTAAAGATAAACTAGTAACAAATGAGTTATATTATAAAGTATGGAATGGTTTATACCATGAGATTCATAATGAGCCAGAGCGAGACCAAGTGATGCGTTATGTACTAACTTTCCTTAATAATAGTGTAAATACTATGGGATTTATTGTTGAAGAAGATGAAATTGAAGATATATGATTCTAACCAGGTTGTTTAAGCAACCTGGTTTTTTTGTGAAAAAGTAGTAGAAAACTATTAATCTTTTTTATAAGGTTAATGGAGATAAATACGTAAAATCTTTTTTAATTTATAGTTGCAATTTTAATGTAATATTGATATATTTTGTTTGGATTAAAAATATAATTTTAATATGTAATAAGACTTCGTGTATTGAAATCGAACCATTTTACAAAATTATATTTTTATATGTCACATTTATAGTAAAATACACAAGTCTTAACCAAGCATTTCATTTATCAAATGTTCTGTTAATATGAACAAGCAATATTGACAATTTTTCAATTAACCGATGATAGAAATTTGGGAGTCGGTTATTTTAGAAAATGATAAAATTAACTTGTTATTTTGGGAGATGTTAACTATGAATCAAAATGAAAATGAAAGAGTTTATGGTATTTTACAGTTAGACAAGTTGTTAGCCGATGTTAATTCTATATTTGAAACAATTCAAAAAGAATATGACATGTCTAAAGAAGAGATTTTAATTTTATTAAACCTATGGGAAAAAGGTTCAATGACATTAAAAGAAATGGACGAGTTTGTTGAAATTAAGCCGTATAAGCGAACAAGAACTTACAATAATTTAGTTAATTTAGGGTGGATATATAAAGAGCGTCCACATGACGATGAACGTACTGTTATTATTCATTTTAATGAAAAATTAGCAAAACAAAAAGATGGTTTACTTGATTTCATTGGGGAAACAATTACATCGAAATCAGAACCTATGCAGACAAGCTTAAAATCAATCTTAGCTGTATAATATCAAAAAAGAAGGGGCCCTTTTTGGGTCCCTTCTTTGTCGCGTTAATAACGTTAACCTCTTTTTTCAATAGCGCATATGAATGGTGCATTATTCTTTTGATTTATAAACTGATATTGTAAGACGTGTGCTTGTTTTTGATCTAAATGTGTTAAATAATCCATTAATGCATCTCGTTCAATTTTACCTTCATCATGACCATGATAAATCACTAATATAATGATACCTTCTTCATTCAATAAATCAAAAATATTTTGGATGGCACTTATAGTTGTTTGATGTGTAGTAACGATTGATTTATCACCTTTAGGTAAATAACCAAGATTAAATATAGCAGCATCGACATTGCCGATATGGTCTTTAGTAATATATTGTTTTACATTTTCATGACCATCTTTAATCAGTTTTACATTTGAATAGTTAGATACCTTCATTTTAGTATTATCGATAGCCAATTGTTGAATATCAAAGCCATATACAAATCCATGAGGCACTTGTTGTGCCAAGAATAAAGTATCGTTTCCATTACCACAAGTAGCGTCAATGACGATACTAGAATCAGTAATATGACTTTGAATCAGAATCTTTGAAAAGGGGAGTATCCGTTCTAGTTTCATGATTTCACCTTATGTTCAAACTTTTTACCTTGATATGAATCTCGACGTGCTAATTCATTGTCTATCTCATTTAGCACTTCCCATTTATTTACACTCCACATAGGGCCAACCATTAAGTCAATTGGACCATCTCCTGTAATACGGTGAATAATCATTTCAGGTGGAAGAATTTCAAGTTGATCACATACGAGGTTTGTATAATCCTCTTGTGACATGAATTCTAACATGCCTTTTTCATATTGTTTTACCATTGGCGTGCCCTTTAATAGATGTAATAAATGAATCTTAATTCCTTGGACGTCCATTTGAGCAACTTCACGTGCAGTTTCCATCATCATGTTATAGTCTTCACCTGGTAACCCATTAATGATATGTGTACATACGTTGATATTATGCTTACGTAATTTAGCGACACCTTCATAATACGTTTGCATATCATGTGCACGATTAATTAAGTCCGAAGTCGTTTGGTGTACAGTTTGTAAACCAAGTTCTACCCAAAGATAAGTTCTTTGATTTAATTCTGCTAAATATTCAACAACATCGTCAGGTAAACAGTCAGGACGAGTAGCAATTGATAAACCTACAACGCCTTCTTCTTTCAGGACAGGTTCATATTTTTCTTTTAATACTTCTACAGGAGCATGTGTATTTGTAAAGGCTTGAAAGTAAGCGATATATTGACCTTCACTCCATTTTTCATGCATTCTTTCTTTGATTTGTTGGAATTGTACTTCAATAGGATCAGCACGATTTCCTGCAAAATCGCCACTACCAGCTGCTGAACAAAATGTACATCCACCATGAGCTACAGTACCATCTCTATTTGGACAGTCGAAACCACCATCTAAGGCAACTTTAAATATTTTTCGACCAAATTTATTTTTTAAGTGATAATTCCAAGTGTGATATCTTTTATCTTCAAAAGCATACGGGAAGAAATTACCCATAAGACATTTTCCTTTCTGTTTTGTATCTAAATAAAGATTTTAACATACTTTAATGTTATAGTGTCTATTATAGATTGAGAAAAATATAAAGAGGAGAACGCAAGAAATGAATATACCAAAATCAGTATGGTGGCTTGTAATAGGTATGGCTTTAAATATTACGGGCGCCAGCTTTTTGTGGCCATTAAATACGATTTACATGAAAGAAGAACTTAATAAAAGTTTAACAATTGCTGGTATAGTTTTATTAATTAATTCTTTGGGTATGGTTGTAGGCAATTTACTTGGCGGTGTATTATTCGATAAACTTGGTGGTTATAAAACCATACTTATCGGCACATTTACTTGTTTATTTAGTACGACATTACTAAATTTATTTCACGGTTGGCCGTGGTATGCTGTATGGCTTGTACTACTAGGATTTGGCGGCGGTATGATTATCCCCGCAATTTATGCTATGGCTGGAGCAGTATGGCCAAATGGTGGTAGACAAACGTTTAATGCCATTTATTTAGCGCAAAATATTGGCGTTGCATTAGGTGCAGCATTAGGTGGATTTGTTGCAGAGTTAAGTTTTAATTATATATTTATAGCAAATCTAGTTATGTATGTACTTTTCGCCATAGTGGCAATCACGCAATTTAATTTAGAAATTAACGCTAAAGTTAAAAGACAAGATAATATTGATTTAAATAATCAAGAGAATATTAGTAGATTTATCTCTTTATTATTAGTTTGTGTCGTATTCGCTATATGTTGGATTGGTTACATACAGTGGGAAACTACAATTGCTTCATTTACGCAATCTATCCATATATCAATGTCTCAGTACAGTGTATTATGGACAATAAATGGAATTATGATTTTAATAGCACAACCTTTAATAAGACCTATTATTATCCTTTTAAAAGGCAATTTAAAAAAGCAAATGTTTGTAGGAATATTAATATTTATGGGATCATTTTTAGTAACTAGCTTTGCACATCAATTTTCAATGTTTGTTATCGGTATGGTGATATTAACATTTGGTGAAATGTTTGTTTGGCCAGCAGTACCAACCATAGCCAATCAGTTAGCACCTAAAGGAAAAGTAGGGCAATACCAAGGTATTGTAAATTCAGCATCGACAGTTGGCAAAGCTCTAGGGCCATTGTTTGGTGGTTTACTCGTAGATTTATTTAATATGCGAATGATGTTTTTAACCATGATCATATTACTAGGTTTAGCTATCATCATTTTAAGCCTTTTTGCGAAAAGTAAAGCTGCTAAAAAATATTTAGACTATCAATCAAATTAGAATAATGAAAAATTGACATTAACCTCTTGCAATCATACGCATAATCAAATACTATTAATTTGTAATAACATGTTATTAGACGCTTTTCTACAGAGAACTAGTGTGGTGAGAACTAGTGTTAAGGACTATAAATAACATTATTAAACATATAACGAATTTAATGATGACATCTCTTACTATTGAATGAAGTGCGCAGAATATGCGAATAAGGGTGGTAACGCGGCTATGGTCGTCCCTTAATCACTAGTGAGGGGTGTCTTTTTATTGAATAGGAGGAAACGTATTGAATTACAATCATAACGAAATCGAGAAGAAGTGGCAAAAATATTGGGAAGACAACAAAACATTTAAGACACAAGATAATTTAGGTCAGAAGAAATTTTACGCATTAGATATGTTTCCATATCCATCTGGTGCTGGTCTACATGTAGGACATCCAGAAGGTTATACTGCAACAGATATCATATCACGTTATAAGCGTATGCAAGGGTATAATGTACTTCACCCAATGGGATGGGATGCATTTGGTTTACCTGCAGAGCAATATGCCCTAGACACAGGGAATGATCCACGTGAATTTACTCAAAAAAATATTCAAACATTTAAACGTCAAATACAAGAATTAGGATTTAGTTATGATTGGGATAGAGAAGTTAATACAACAGATCCTAACTATTATAAATGGACACAATGGATTTTTATTCAACTTTATAATAAAGGATTAGCATATGTAGATGAAGTAGCAGTCAACTGGTGCCCAACACTAGGTACAGTACTCTCAAATGAAGAAGTTGTTGATGGTGTTTCAGAACGTGGTGGTCATCCAGTATATAGAAAACCAATGAAACAGTGGGTACTTAAAATTACAGAATATGCAGACCGATTATTAGAGGATTTAGAGGATTTAGATTGGCCTGAATCAATTAAAGATATGCAACGCAATTGGATTGGTCGTTCAGAAGGTGCTAGAGTTTCATTTAATGTTAAAGATACAGATGAAAAAGTAGAAGTCTTTACAACTAGACCTGACACTATTTTTGGTACGTCATTCTTAGTATTAAGTCCGGAACATACTTTGGTCAATCAAATTACGAGTGATGATAAATTAGAAGAGGTAAAAGCATATCAAACAGAAGCATCTAAAAAGTCTGATTTAGAACGAACAGATTTAGCTAAAGGCAAAACAGGTGTATTCACAGGTGCTTATGCAATCAATCCTGTTTCAGGTGAGCAACTTCCAATATGGATTGCGGATTATGTACTTTCGACTTATGGTACAGGAGCGGTTATGGCAGTACCTGGACATGATGAACGTGATCATGAATTTGCAGAAAAATTTGAGCTTCCTATAATTGAAGTTATTGAAGGTGGCGATGTACAGACCGAAGCGTACACTGGTAATGGACCACATGTGAATTCAGGAGAATTAAATGGTCTGTATAATGACGAAGCCATTTCAAAAGCAATCGAGTTATTAGAAGCGAATCAAGCTGGTGAGAAAAAGGTTAATTATAAATTACGTGATTGGTTGTTTAGTAGACAACGATATTGGGGAGAACCAATACCAATTATTCATTGGGAAGATGGATCTATGTCAACGGTACCTGAGTCAGAATTACCATTATTACTACCTGAAACAGATGAGATTAAACCATCAGGTACAGGTGAGTCACCACTTGCTAACATTGATGATTTTGTTAATGTCACAGATGAAAAGACAGGTATGAAAGGTCGTCGTGAAACAAATACGATGCCACAATGGGCAGGTAGCTGTTGGTATTATTTAAGATACATTGATCCTGACAATGATAAAATGATTGCAGATCCAGAAAAATTAAAACATTGGTTACCAGTAGATTTATATATTGGTGGTGTAGAACACGCAGTCCTTCACCTTTTATATGCTCGTTTCTGGCACAAAGTACTTTATGATTTAGGTGTAGTGCCAACAAAAGAGCCTTTCCAAAAATTATACAATCAAGGTATGATTCTTGGTGAAGGAAATGAAAAAATGAGTAAATCTAAAGGAAATGTAATTAATCCAGATGACATTGTAAATTCACATGGTGCTGATACACTTCGTTTATATGAAATGTTTATGGGACCATTAGATGCAGCAATAGCATGGAGTGATAAAGGACTTGATGGATCACGTCGTTTCTTAGATCGAGTATGGCGATTAATTGTAAAAGAAGATGGCTCATTATCAGATAAGATTGTTGAAACTAATAATAAATCATTAGATAAAACTTATAATCAAACTGTTAAAAAGGTAACAGAAGATTTTGATACATTAGGATTCAATACAGCGATCAGTCAATTAATGGTATTTATTAATGATTGCTATAAAGCGGATGAAATTTATAAACCTTATATAGAAGGTTTTGTAACAATGTTAGCACCAATTGCACCTCATATTGGTGAAGAATTATGGGATACATTAGGGCATTCTGATACCATTACGTACCAACCTTGGCCTACTTATAATGAATCATTATTAGTTGATGATGAAGTTGAAATCGTTGTTCAAGTTAATGGGAAATTAAGAGCTAAAATTGAAATACCTAAAGATTTATCTAAAGAAGAAATGCAAGATTTAGCATTAGCAAATGATAATGTTAAGATGAGTATTGAAGGTAAAGAAATTAAAAAAGTCATTGCAGTACCGCAAAAACTTGTTAATATCGTTGCTAAATAGATAATACTAAAGGAGTTTTACAAATGGAATCAATTACAATAGATCAATTAAAAGAGAAAATTTTGGACTCAAATCCAATTAATATTGTAGATGTACGAAATAATGATGAAACAGCTATGGGAATTATTCCAGGGGCGAAAACAATTCCAATGAATGAAATTCCTGACCATTTAAATGAATTTGATACTAATCAAACTTATTATATTATTTGTGCTGCAGGTGCAAGAAGTGCTAGAGTCGTTGAATATTTAGAGGACTCAAATATTCATGCTGTTAATGTAGAAGGCGGTATGAATGAGTGGGGCACAGAAGGATTAGAAATTAATAATATTTAAGTAAGATCTATCAATAGAGCTAGATTAAATGCTATGTAAATATAGCACTTTAATCTAGCTTTTTTTAATTATGAAGATCATTTCAAGTTTAACATCTTAAAATACAGATATATATGAATAAAAACGTACACTATTTTATTTTTATTTTGTGTACTAGATTTAGAATAATATTGGTGTTAAAATCAAAATAACTATTAATTAATTGAGCGAATGGTTTAAATAGCGATTTAATTCATTTAAGATACAAACACTAAAAATGTTCATTAATTATAAACAACAAGAAGTGCAACAAGGAGGAACAATTAATGAATTTATTTAGAAAAGAAACCTTTAGTATTAGAAAATTTAAAGTTGGTATATTTTCTACGTTAATTGCTACTGTAGCTTTTTGGTCATCAACGCATACCCATTTAGCACAGGCTGATGAAACAAACTCACAACCAGTTGATGATGTGCAAAAACTACAAGAAATAACAAGTAATGGACAATTGGATAACAAAGAAGAGCTTAAAAATAATCAAGAAACAATATCCGAAACGGGTGTTTCTGATGTTTCAAATCAAGTCAATCCCAATAATGATTCTGTAAACACAAATAATCAACAGACTCAAATTGATATAAATGAAAATACAAACAGTTCAATTATTAAAGAGACACAATCATCTAATAATGAATCGACTACGATGATTGAAGGAGCATCGCCTATCAAGACTGATGATACAGTAAATCATGTAAAACCTGTGTCTGAACAAATGTCGGTTAAACCTAAACAACAGGCTGAAGAAAAAATTCAAAATATGAATGCGGTAATGGAACCCGCAACTAAACCTAAGAAAAGACATCGTCGTGATGTAAGTAACACACCTACAGTTGCGGGTGGTACTGGCCCACAAAATGGAACACCGCAAAATACGAATGGTGAATTTTCTATAGATGATGCAACGATTGACCCAAATATAAATAATATTGGAAACAATACATTAAATTATCGTTTTACATTTGAAGATGTAGGTGTTAAACCAAGTGAAAATCGAAATAATCCACAAGTGATTGTATTGAATAGTTTACCTGGATTTAATTTGATTGATGGTGGTAAAGTAGGGGTACTTAATGCCGTTTTAGAAAGAACACAAGTATTCCATCCTGGTGATAGAAATAATAAACAAGCGCAAGGTACGGTTCTTGCATTAGGAAGAGTAGAAGGTAATGATCCTAACAATCATGGTGACTTCAATGGTATTGAAAAAGAAGTGACTGTAAATCCTAATTCAGAAATTATTTTTGATTTTAATACTATGGCAGCCGGTAACGGTAAAGGTGGTACAAACTTAGTAATTAAAGATGCGAATACCAACACTGTTATAGGAAATGGGGACATTCAAGCTGGAGATATGCTTCGTTTATTTAAAGTGCCTGATAACGTTTCGAACATCAAAATTCAATTAATACCTAATAACGATATAATGGGTAATGTAAGAAGACTTGAAAAAAACCAAGATGGATACAGATATTATGATTTTATCGATAATGTAGGTATTCGTTCAGGGTCACATTTATATATAAGTGGAAGAAATAAAGAAAATAATGTTAAAAATAATACAAACTTTACTGTAACAACACAAGTTACGAATAATGGTAAGTCTGGCGCTTCTATGTTACCAGGTGCATTTGAATATTCTATGCAGTTACCTGAAGGTATTGAATATGTACCTAATTCTATAACAACAAGCTTTCCTGATGGAAACGGTCCTAACGATGTGATGAATCCCCTGACAGAGAACTATGACCAAGGTACTCGAACACTTACTTTTACTAGTAATGGAATTACATCAGCGACACCTACTCAAGGAGAACCTACCAGCTTATTAGCCAATAAAACATTAAATGTAACATTTAATTTAAGAGTTAAAAATGTAGCTAATCCAAAACAAGTGACTTTTTCAGATGCAATTAAATCTAAGACTTATACACAAACTTATTTGAATGGAGAACCACCTCAAAGCACAGTGAATGGTGTTCCATATCAAGTTAATATAGTCATGAACAAAGATGATTTACAAGCGCAATATAATTGGGGCGTAGTTCCATCAGATTATACGTATGCATCATACCAAGAATATAATCGTCTAAAACAACAAGCGCTAACGATTTTAAATGAAGATCGTAACCATGTCCCTTTAAATCAACAAGTCTCACAAGCTACAATTGATAATTTATTACATCAAATGCAACACACACTGATTTCTCGTGTAGACGCTGCACGTGAACTTGGACAAAAAGCAGATGATAGATCTGATGAAGTAGATACTGTTAATGATTTAACAGACGATGAAAACGATGCTTATAGAGGGCAAATTACTAATTTAAAAAATGATGCATTAAACCATATAGATGATCAAACTACGGACGATGGTGTAACAAGAGAGAAAGAAGCGGGAATTAACAAGATTAATCAAGTCAATATAGTTCCTGTTATAAAACCCAATGCGAGACAAGCTATAAATGACAAAGCAAATGAGCAAAGACAAAGAATTTAACAAGATCCTGTAGCAACAAAAGAAGAAAAAGAAGCAGCAAATGCACAAGTTGATAATCATGTTGCAACTGCAATGAATAACATTAATCAGGCACATACAAATGATGCTGTAAACGACGCTAAAAATAATGGTATGAACGAAATTAATTCTGATGTACCCGCCAATACGTATCGTGCAAACGCAATAGCAGCTATTAATCAAGCTGTAGTCAAGCAACGTGAGCAAATTAATCAAAATCAAGAAGCAACTCAAGAAGAACGCGACAATGCACTTAATGAACTTAACCAAGCATCTGAGCAAGCGATTCAAAATATAAAACAAGGCATATCAAATAGTGACGTCGATGATGCTAAAAATAAAGGTATTGATGCCATCTTAGACATTGCACCTGTCACAATTGTTAAGCAAGCGGCGAGAGAGGCAATCGCTAATAATGCGCAACAAAAAATTGCAGATATAAATACGAATCATGAAGCGACTTTAGAGGAACGAGAAGCAGCTATTCAGTTAGTCAATCAAGCTGTTACTTCAGCAAATGATAATATATTAAAAGCTAATACTAATAATGATGTTGATGTGGTTAAGAATAATGCATTAAACCAAATACAAGCGATTACACCTGCAACTATCGTTAAAACAAACGCTAAAAATGCATTAAATCAAAAAGCACAAGAACAACACAATATTATTTTTAGTAACAATGAGGCAACAGTTGAAGAACAACAAGCAGCTCAACTTATATTAGATCAAGCATTAAACACTGCAATAAAAAATATTGATAATGCGGATACCAATCAACAAGTAACAGATGCTAAAAATAATGGGCTACAAGAAATTGGGAATGTCCAACCTTCAACACAAGTTAAAACGGATGCTAGAAATGCGGTTACCAATAAAGCAAATGAAGCTATTACTAATATTAACGCAACACCTGGTGCTACTAGAGAAGAAAAACAAGAGGCAGTTGATAGAGTTAATAATTTATTGAATCGCGCTTTAAATGACATTAATACCGTTAATACAACACCAATGGTTGAAGCAATTAAAAATACAGCACTTAATGATATTGGTAATGTACAACCAAATGTAACTAAAAAGCAAGAAGCTATTGGCATATTAAATAATAATGCTGCAACTAAAAAACAAAATATAAATCAAACACCTGATGCAACAACTGAAGAAAAAGAGGCGGCCATTACAGAAGTGAATCAAGCACTTAATCAAGCTATTGAGCAGGTGAACCAAGCTGATACTAATGCACAAGTAGATCAAGCACAACAAAATGGTGATCATAATATTAATCAAATACAAACGCATGTGGTAAAAAAACCTGAAGCACTAAATATCGTAACTCAACAATATAATAATAAATTAGCTCAAATTAATCAGACACCTGACGCTACAATTGAAGAGAAAAATACTGCTATTCAACAATTAAATCAAAATAAGCAACAAGCATTGGAAGCCCTCAATCAAGCACAAACTAATCAAGAAGTTGATCAAGTCAAAGACCAAGCGATTCAAAATATAGATGCGATTCAAGTTAATGTTGTAACTAAGCCTGACGCAAGACAAGCCTTAATAGATGCTAAAACTGATCAAGAACGTGTCATTAATTCTACACAAGATGCTACAGTAGAAGAGAAAAATGCAGCTTTACAAAAGTTAGAGCAAATATTTAATCAAGCAAATGCTTCAATCAACCAAGCACAAACTAATCAAAAGGTAGAAGATGTACGTCAACAAGCAATTGACCAAATCAATACGACTTTACCTGAAACAATCGTTAAAAATAATGCTAGAAATAATATAGAAACAGAAGCTAAGCAACGTGATAATGTAATAGATAATAATGTTGAATCTACAGTAGAGGAAAAAGATGCTGCAAAACAATTGGTCGATCAAGCTAAAAATCAAGCGCTACAGAATATTGCCCAAGCTCAAACTAATCAAGAAGTTAATAATGCTGTAGCAAATGGAAATCAAGAAATACAACAAATTGTTCCAGAGACGATTGTTAAAACAACAGCAAGACAAACGTTACTTAATGCTATAAACAATAAAAAACAAGAGGCAATTGATAATAAAGAAGCAACTCAAGATGAAAAAGATATGTTTATTAATAATTTGAATAATGAATTAAATGATTTAAATAAACAAATAACCGCTGATAATACCAATCAAGAAGTTGCAACTACCAAAGACAATGGATTAGAAAATATTAATCAAATAGTGTTCAAGCCTACTGTTAAACAAAATGCTAGAGATGCAATACAAAAACTTGTTGATCATCAACAAGATTTAATTAATCAAGCCAATGATGCTACCAATGAGGAGAAAAACAGTGCATTAGATAGATTGCAAAATGCTGCAAATCAATTATTAACAGATATTAATAACGCAACTACGAATGCACAAGTAAATCAAATTCAAACAAAGAGCGATGCTTTGATTCCTAATATATTACCTCATATAGTTGTTAAAGAAAATGCAAGAACAATGATAAATCAAACCGTAGGAAATCAAGATAAGATAATTAATGGCGTTGAAGATGCAACAGTAGAGGAAAAAGATACAGCTACTAATGATGTAAATATTGTTGCTAATAAAGCTAAAAATGATATTAATCGATTAACAGATGATACTGAAGTAGAAAATACTAAAAATAAAGCAATTAATGATATTGAACAAATTTTACCTTCTACTAAAGTAAAAACAGATGCAAGAGATTCATTAAATCAAACTTCAGAATTAAAATTGAACGATTTATCATTAACGCCTGATGCTACCAATGAGGAAATCAATGTAGCTAAAGCTTTAGTAGAAAAATTATTAAATCAAGCATTGACTCAAATAAATCAAGATAAAACAACGAATCAAGTGAACCTAACAGAACAACAAGGAGTTAAAGCGATTAATGATGTTCAAGTTAATGTAGTTAAAAAGAATGAAGCAAGAACTGCAATCACTAACGTTGAAGATAATAAAAGCCAGTTGTTTAATAATAACGATGAAGCAACAACTGAAGAAAAAGATGAAGCGATTCAACAATTAAAGACTATACTTCAAAATGCATTAAAAGCTTTACAGTCAGATCAAACTAATCAACAAGTTGATCAAACAGAAAATCAATCAATAGAAGATATAAATAATGTAAAACTTAATATCGTAAAAAAACCTGCAGCCATAAATGCAATTGACCAAGCTTCTACAAAACAAGATCAAGAGATTAATCTAACCAATGAAGCAACAACTGAAGAAAAAGAAATAGCTTTACAACAATTAAAAGCAGCAGTAAACCAATACACTAATGAAGTCTCTAGTGCACATACAAACCAAAATGTTGCGGATGTATTATCAAAAGCATTAAAAGAAATTGAACAAATAATGCCTAATATTGAAGTGAAACCTGCTGCGATAGAAGCATTAAAACAATTATCAAGCCAAATTAAAACTCAAATTAATGAGACAAATGAGGCAACTTTAGAGGAAAAAGATGAAGCTATCAATCAATTGGAAGAAGCGTTAAAAAATAGTATTGACACTGTAGACCAATCGTTAACTAATGCAGAAGTTGCTAAAGCTAAATTAGAATGGGAAACTTTAATCAAAAGTATTAAACCACTTATTAAAGTGAAACCAGAAGCAAATGAAGCCTTAACGTCAATCGCTCAACAAGTAATTCAAGATTTTGAACGTATATCTGAAGCTACACAAGAAGAGAAAGATCAAGCTATTGCGAAGGTACATAAAGAATTGGAAATAGCCAAGATATTAGTATTAAAAGCATTAACAAATGAAGAAGTAGCGCAAGTTAAACTTAAAGAAGTACAACTCATTGAACATATTCAACCAGTAATAGAAGTTAAACCTACTGCAAAAGATGACATTAATCTTGTTGCAAATGAAATCAAAGAAAAAATCAATCAACTTAAAAATGTTAATCCTATAGCAATCAAAAATGCTTTAGATAGAATTGAGAATATTTTAAACGAAGCAAATATGCTTATCAAAGACGCAAAAACAAATGCTGAAGTAGCACAAATTGTTAAAGAAACAATTGAAAAACTAAAAGCAATTCAATTACCTACAGAGGAAATGCAAGTAGAAAAAACTATAGAGAAAGCAAAAGAACCAGTTTTAGTTTGTGTAACTAGTGATAATACTATTGTTATTGAAAAAGAAATAAAGGACAGCTGTATATTGAAAGAAGAAGCGACCCAAATGTTGCCTAATTCAGGTGTTACTAATTATCAACATCCAATCGTTCCTATTATGTTTACATTTGGAATAGCAATATTTGCAAGTAGTCTAAAACGTAGAAAAAAAGATAATTAAATTTCGAAGTGAAATAAATGAAACATGAATGAGTTGTTAAGATTATAGTTATTATGATTATTAAAATAATAGTAACAACTTTGAAATAAAATTGTTACTCAATGGACTAGATTTAAAATTATATTGATGATAAAATCAATAATAAATAAATAGGTTGTAAAAATTTATATTATGCGTACAACCTATTTGTTATAGAAATAAATTTTTAATACTCAACATCACGATTTATACACCTAGGAGGATAGTCATTATGAATTTATTTAAGCAACAAAAATTTAGTATTCGTAAGTTTAATGTTGGTATTTTTTCAGCATTAATAGCAACGATAGCATTTTTAGGCGTAAATCCTAATAGTGCAGATGCTGCTGAACAAGATAACGTCAATGTTGGTGGACCATTGACTGAAAATGCTGTTAACCAAGGGCAACCAACTGATCAGGTAACACCAAACGAAAATAAAGCTGGGAATGTTGACCCTACAACAGAACAAGTATCACCGCAAAATACTGCAACTCAAGAACAAAATCAACAACAAAATGATAATCAAAATGCGGTTGAAACAAATAATGCACCAAGCATTGATCAAGTAGCAACTGAAGTTAATAGTGAAGCAAATCAGCCTAATGCTATTACTGACCAACCAGTAAACGAAGATAATCAAGAGCAAGCTCAAACACAGGCTAATCATGAAAAAGCTCAAGAAACACCAAAAGAAAAACAAGATAAAGAGGCACCAGTTGATCATAATGAAGGATTAAATAAACAAGACAAACCAGTTGCTACTGTTGAAAATAATCAAACACCTAAAAAACGAAATAAACGTGATGTGGGTGATGATCAAAATGGTAATAACGTAGCCCCTAATCAAAATCAACCAGTTAATACTCAAGATGAAGCATTAGAAAATGCTAAACAAGGTGCAACAAATGAGATTAATCAGAAAGCTACTGAAAAAAATCAAGTAATAGAAAATACGACAGAAGCTACACAAGAAGAAAAACAACTTGCATTAAACGATGTAGCACATCAACAATTTAATGCTAATAATAACATCAATCAAGCAAACACAACGAATGACGTAACAACAGCTAAAAATAATGGAATTGCAGCCATTGATGCTATAAATGTACAAGCACGTACAAGAGATGCAGCTAGAAATGCAGTAGTTCAAAAAGTTGCAGACCAAATTTTGACAATTAATAATAATCCAGATGCAACAGATGAAGAAAAACAAGATGCAGTTAACCAAGTACATCAAACAGAACAACAAGCATTAAAAGATATTAATGCTGCTAATACAGAAAATGAAATTAATGGTATTCAAACACAAAATGTTAATGCAATTGGCAACGTTGTTCCTACTTCATTAGCTAAACCTAATGCAATTGCAGAAGTAAATCAAGCAGCTGCTACACAAAATGGTGACATTGATACAAATCAAAATGCTACAAATGAAGAAAAAGCTGTTGCAAAAGAACAAGTTGATGGGTTAGTTAAAAATGCAACTACTAATATTAACGATGCTACTAATAATCAAGATGTAACTCAAGCCAAAGAATTAGGAATTAATCAAATCAAAGCAGTTACACCAGCAACAACAATTAAAGACGATGCTAAAAATGAATTAAATCAATCAGCAGACCAAATTAGAAATAATAATACAAATAATTACTTAGATGCAACAACAGAAGAAGTTAATGCAGCTAATAATCAGGTTGATCAAATCGTAAACCAAGGTAATACTGCAATAGGTGCAGCAAATACAACAGAAGAAGTTAATGAAGCTAGAGACCACGGTATTAAAGAATTACAAAATATAGCTCCAGACGTTGTCAAAAAACCAGCTGCTAGAAATGAAATTAATCAAGCTTTTGAACAAAAGAAACAAGCAATTAATGATTCAAATCAATCAACAACAGAAGAAAAAAATGATGCTATCAATGTTTTAGTTCCTAGGAAAAATGAAGCAGATAATAATATTGATCAAGCATTAACAAATGATGAGGTTTCTACTGCAGTTACAAACGGTATAAATCAAATTAATGATGTTACGCCTTCAACTGACAAGAAACAACAAGCGAAATCAACAATTGCACAAGATGCAGAAAATAAAAAACAATTACTTAATCAAGATACAAACTCAACAACCGAAGAACATAATGCAGCTAATGCAAATGTAGATGCGGCCGTTACTAAAGCAAATAACGATATTGATCAAGCAGCAAGCAATGCCGATGTTGATAATGCAGTGACAACAAATCAAGCTGATATCAATCAAATTCAACAAGAAGCACAAGTTAAACCAGCTGCAAAAGCCGAAATTGCTCAAAAAGTCACTGATCAAGAAGCCGTTATTCAAAATACTCGTGGTACAACTACAGAGGAAAAAAATGAAGCTCAACAAGCATTACAGAATGCAAAAACACAAGCAGAGCAAGCTATTGATGCTGCTCAATCAAATGCCGATGTTGAAAATGTGAAGAATGAAGAAATTGCAAAAATTGAAGCAATTACGCCATCTAAAGATTATAAAAATAATGCTATAGCTGAATTAGAAAACGTAGCAAATCAACGTAAACACGATTTAACACAAGATCCAGATATGACTAAAGAAGAATATGATTATGCGATAGATTCAGTCGATCGTATGTTAGGACAAGGAAGCGCTAACGTATATCAAGCTGGAAACAAACAAAGTGTTGATGATAATAAAAATGATGGTATTAATACTATCAATCAAGTTCAAGCCTTTGTAACAACTAAAGCTAATGCTAGAAATGAAATTACTCAAGCTGCAGATCAACGTAAAGCTACATTCCCTAATGATAATAATGCAACAACAGAAGAAAAAGAAGAAGCATCAAACAACGTTGACGCTATCGTTGCAGCTTCAAATGAACAAATTAACCAAGCTAAAACTGACGCAGCAGTAAATCAAATTAAAGATCAAACGATTCAAGAAATTAATCAAGTTACACCTGCGAATACTAAAAAAGAAACAGCATTAGCGAATATTAAAACGAAACAAGACCAACAAACTTATATTATTAACAATGAACCTAATGCAACAGCAGAAGAAAAAGAAGCGGCATTACAAGCATTAACTCAAGCAGTGACTACAGCTAATGATGAAATTAATGCTGCAACTACAAATGCACAAGTTGAAACTGCAGTGCAAAATGGTGAAACTAATATTAGTAATGTTATACCTCAAACTCAAACTAAAACAAACGCTAAAAATGAAGTTGATCAAGCAGCAGCAAATCAAAATGCAGCTATTGAACAAAATCAAGATGCAACAACAGAAGAAAAAGACGCGGCTAAACAACTAGTAGCTCGAACACAAAATAATGCAAATCAAGCTATTGTAAATGCAGAAAATGCTGCAGATGTTGAGACTAAAAAGAATGAAGGCATTAATAGTATAGGTCAGATTACTGCTGATACAGGAATTAAAACAGCTGTTAAAACAGATTTACAAAATCAAGCTAACGATAAAAAACAACAAATAGCTAATAATAATGGTTCTACGGAAGAAGAAAAACAAGCTGCAAATACAAAAGTTGATGATGCATTACAACAAGGTTTAACAGATGTGACTAATGCTCAAAGTATCGTTGATGTTAACAATGCAGTTAAATCAACTGATCAAGCTATTCAATCAGTTCAACCAGAAACAACAGTAAAAGACAATGCAAAACAAGCAATTCAAAATAGCATTAATCAACAAAAAGAAGTTATAAACCAAAATCCTGAGGCTACTCAAGAAGAAAAACAATTAGCTTCTAATAAATTAGATGATATTGCAAATCAAGTAACTGGTAATATTGACCAAGCAAATACAAGTAACGATGTAGACCAAGCTAAAAATGAAGGTACAACTCAAATCAATCAATTTGTTCCATCTATTGTTAAGAAATCAAATGCAAATCAAGAACTAGATAACACGGCTGATTTAAAACAAGAGGAATTAGATAAAACACCTAATGCAACACAAGAAGATATCGCGGAAGCAAAACAAGCTGTTCAAAAAGCATTAACAACTGCAAAAGATCAAGTTGCTCAAGCACAAACTGATCAAGATGTAGATAATGCTAAGTCAAATGGTTTAGCTGAAATTAAAGCTATCCAACCAATTGGAACACTTAGACAAGCTGCATTAGAAGAATTTACAGATGTCTATAACGATAAAGTGAGTGAAATAGAAGCGGATATTGATGGAACGAGAGAAGAAGTTAACGATGCACTTAAAGATTTAGAAGCAATTAAAACGCAAGCTGAAGCATCAATTAACCAAGCTATTAATGTAGCTAGATTAACTGCTGCAAAAGAACATGCTATAGAAAATGTAAATCAATTTGACGTAACATTCACTAAAAAGCCATCAGCAATCGTTTCTATTAATCAAGTTGCTACAACTAAAGAAAATGAAATTAATGCAAATACTACTGCTACAGCACAAGAAAAAGAAGCGGCTATTCAAAATGTTAAAGAACAATTAGAAATTGCTGAAATCAATATCAATAATGGTGAAACAAATCAAGAAGTTGAGGATGCCTTAACTAACGGAGAAACTGCAATTAATGGTATTAATCCAGAAGTTGTAACTAGACCTAACGCGATTAATTCAATTGATAATTTAGCAACTCAATTAAAAGAAACATTTGCAAATACACCTGGTGCAACAGTTGATGAATTAAATGAAGCTAATCAACAAGTCGATCAAATCGTACAATCTGCTAAAACTGAAATTGCCAATACAACTTCTGATATTGATATTGCTCAAATCAAAGCCAATGCAATGAATGATTTAAATGCAGTCGTAGTAAATGTTGAACAAAAAGCAATTGCTGCTAATACGCTTAAAGAACAAGCAGACAAGGTTCAAGACATGATTGATTCCAACGATGACGCTACTGAAACTGAAAAATTAGCAGCTGAAGAACAACTAAATGATATTTTAGAACAAGGTCTATCTGATATTGATGCTAAAGATACTAACGATGACATTACTAAAGTAAAAGAAAGTGCTTTAGAACAACTTAAAGCAATTAATGTCGTTGCGGTGGTAAAACCAGAGGCAAGAAATACAATTGCAAATCTTGTTCAAAAACAAATCGATAAAATTAATCAAACTCCTAAAGCAACTAAAGAAGAGAAAGAAGCAGCGATTGAACAATTAAATCCAATCGAACAAAATGCGATTGAACTTATTAAAGCAACACCATCTGATTCTGAAGTGAAAACGATTGTGAAAGACGCTGAACAACAAATTTCACAAATCGAAGCACAAGCGTCAATCAAAGATGAGACAGAAAAAGAAATTAATAAGCATATCCAACAGCAAAAAGTAATAATCAATAATGCTGATGTTTCTCAAAGACAAAAAGATAAAGCATTAAGTCAATTAGATCGTCTTGCTTCACTTATTGCTGATCAACTAGACGCTGCTGATACAAATGAAGCAGTTATAAAAGTGAAAGAAGAAGCTATTGAACAAATTGAAGCAATTCTTCCAGAAACAGATCAACAAAGTCCACAAAAACCTGATGTAGGCTCTAATCCTACTAAAGAAGCAAATGGAAATGACGAAGGTAACGATGAATCAAACACATTAACTAAAGATGAGTCTGAAGAAACAATAGAAACAGACTCAGAAGTTGATAAACAAGATAGTTCAGAAACATTACCTGAAACTGGACAACATGATAATCAATTACCTTTAGCTGGTATTACATTTGCTGCAGGTGCTGCATTAGTAAGTAGAAGACTGGCTCAAAAGAAAGACGAATTAAAATAAAACAATATATTAACAGAGTCTAGAGAAATCTAGACTCTGCTTTTTTTAATTTTATTAATTATTTTATAGATTTATGTTTACCGGCATTTAAACCCGCTACATGTCCAGTGACTAATGCGCTTGTTATATTATAACCGCCAGTATAACCGTGAATATCTAATACCTCACCGCATAAAAATAGACCAGGAACTAATTTAGACATCATCGTTTTAGGTTCAATTTCTTTTAATGATACGCCTCCACCAGTAACAAAAGCTTTATCAATAGGTAAGGTCCCATTAACTTTAAATGTAAATCCTTTTAATAAGTTAACAATTGTATTCAATTGTTGATTGGATAAATGGTGTGATGTTGTTTCGTTATCGATATTAGCTTGTTCTAGTATAAATAATAAATAGCGTTCTTCAATCAGACCATGTAAACTATTTTTAATGAATTTATCTGGTTCATCTTTTAGCATACGTCTAATTTGTTGCGTAAGTTCTTCTTGATTTAACTCTGGAAAAGCGTCAAGTGACATTAGAATTTCTTTTTTCTTTTGATTCTTTTGTTCTTTATATACAAATTGACTACATCTTAATGCAGCAGGTCCACTGACACCAAAATGCGTGAAAATCATATCCATTTGATGACTGATTCGTTTTTTACCATTTTTCTTTAATACGGATAGTTCTACATCTTTCAAACTTAAACCTTTTAGTGTTTTATTTTTAATAAAGCGCTCGGGTGAGGTGATTGGCACTTCAGTAGGAAACAATTCAGTTATGGAATGTCCTAAAGATATTGCGAATTGATAACCGTCACCTGTCGAACCTGTTTGTGGAACACTCGTACCACCCGTTGCTATAATCACACTCATTGCTTCATATATTTGTTGGGCTGTTTCTACCTTAAAAATACCATCTTCATTTACAGATAGATGAGTCACAGCAGTTTCTTCTTTAACAGTGACTTGTTGTTCATTAATTGTACTTACTAACGTGTCAACGACATCTTGGGCCTTGTTTGAAACGGGGAACATTCTACCGTGATCTTCTTCTTTTAATTTAACGCCCCGATCTTCAAAGAATTCAATAATGGATTCATTATCAAATATTGAAAAAGGACTATATAAAAACTTACCGTTACCTGGTATGTTTTTAATTATTTCTGCATAGGGTAAGCGGTTGGTAACATTACAACGACCACCACCTGAAATTTTTAATTTTCTACCAAGACCTTTTTTCTTTTCTAATATAAGAACTTGATTACTATTAGAACTAGCAGCTACAGCAGCCATTAAACCACTTGGGCCACCACCGATGATGATTGTTTGATACATATTAACTTCCTCCAATGAATATTCAACACTATTGTATATGAATCAAAAAATATATGCTACAGAAGTTGTATAATTAGATGACAATGCATAAAATAATAACTATAATAGAAAACTTGAAGTATTATGAGATACATAACCCAATTTTAAAGGATAAATAATGATTAATTCGTTTTCATCATCTCAACATTTAAAATTATTATAAAATCAATCCCCATGTTAGTCTTTTTGTGATATATTTTATAATAATGTAAGCTAATGATAACGAACGCAACATGATTTCAACTTGTATTAATAAACTTTTAAAGATAGGAAGATAGTTAATGAGCGAAAGTAAAGAAATGGTTCGAGGGACCTTTTTAATTACACTAAGTATTTTAATTACGAAAGTTCTCGGTGTACTATTTATTATTCCATTTAACCATTTAATAGGCGGACAAGAAAATATGGCACCGTTCACGTACGCCTATGCACCATACAATATTGCGATAGCTGTAGCTACAGCAGGGGTGCCACTTGCAGCCTCAAAATATGTAGCTAAATATAATGCATTAGGTGCATATAAAGTCAGTCAGAAATTTTATAAATCAAGTTTTATTGTCATGAGTATTACCGGTGTACTAGGATTTTTAATTCTATATTTCCTAGCGCCATTTATTTCAGAATTAACTTTATCTCGTAATGCGTCAGATAAAAATGGATGGTCTGTGGCAGATATCACTTGGATTATTAGAATTATCAGTATGGTAGTTATTTTTATCCCTGTATTAGCAACTTGGAGAGGTATCTTCCAAGGTTATAAATCAATGGGGCCTACTGCAGTATCTGAAGTAACTGAGCAAATAGCGCGAGTGATTTTTATCTTAGTAGGTAGTTACTTAGTCTTAAATGTATTTGATGGCACAGTACTAATGGCGAATGGTATTGCAACATTTGCTGCAGCTATTGGCGCTATAGCAGGTATCCTTACATTATGGTATTACTGGAGAAAACGTAAGAAAAATATTGATAAAATGGTATTATCAGATTATACCGATATCAATGTTTCATACGGCAATATGTATAAAGAAATCATAAAATATAGTATTCCGTTTGTTATAGTAAGTTTAAATTTTCCATTATTTAATTTAGTCGATCAATTTACACATAATGGTGCATTATCTGTAGTAGGTGTATCATCACAATTACAAGACATTTTCTTTAATATGTTAAATATGTCGACAAATAAAATTGTTATGATTCCTACATCGTTAAGTGCTGGTTTTGCAGTAAGTTTAATTCCATACATTACCAAAACGTATGAAGAAGGTCGCTTTGAAGAAATGCATAGACAAATCAGAACGTCAATTGGTGTACTGATGTTTATTACAGTCCCAGCAAGTATTGGTATTATGGCATTAGCACAGCCATTATTTACAGTCTTTTATGGATATGACCCAGTAGTTCAAGGTCATGATCCTAACTTTGATGGTAGTAGATTACTGTTTATCTATGCACCAGTTGCAATTCTAATTTCACTATTAAGTGTGACTGCATCTATGTTACAAGGTATAGATAAACAAAAGTTAACCGTTTACGTTATTTTAGGTGCTGTTGCTATTAAATTAATCCTTAACTATCCACTTATTATGTTATTGCATACACCGGGGGCCGTACTTAGTACGTCAATTGCATTACTCTTTGCAATTGGATGTAACTTCTACATCTTAAAGAAATATGCACAGTTCAAATTTAGTTATAGTTGGATTCACTTCGGTAAAATCTTTTTATATTCATTTATTATGATGTTAGGTGTAGAGTTAGTATTCTTTATTGGAAAATTATTCCTAGCACCTAGTAAATTAGGTTATTTAATCATTATTGCTGTAGGCGTTGTTGTAGGTGCTGCTATATATGGAGGTATAACAATTAAGACTAAATTTGCAGATGAGTTTTTAGGTGATATTCCTGAAAAAATCAGACGTAAAGTTGGTTTCTTAAGATGAGATTAGATAAGTTCTTAGCTAATATGGGTATAGGTACACGCAATGAAGTTAAGCAAAGTTTAAAAAAAGGTTACGTTAAGGTGAATGATAAGGTGAATAAGTCACCTAAAACGCAAATTAATCCTGATGAAGATATCATTACAGTTAATGGTGAAAAAATTATATATATCGATAAAGTGTATATCATGTTAAATAAGCCATCTGATGTAGTGTCAGCGACAGAAGATGATAAACATCAAACTGTAATCGATTTAATCCCTGAGTACAAACACTTGGGGATTTTCCCTGTAGGTAGGTTAGATAAAGATACTGAAGGGTTATTACTAATCACTAATGATGGTCAATTTAATCATAATTTGATGAGTCCAAATAAACACGTGCCTAAAACATACGAGGTAGTATCAAAAAATGATGTGACACAAAGCGATGTAGAACGTTTTAAAGAAGGATTAGAATTGTCTGATGGGTTACTAAAACCTGCACAATTAGAAATCATTGAAAATCGAAGATCACGTGTTACGATATACGAAGGTAAATATCATCAAGTTAAAAGAATGTTTCATGAGATTGAAAATGAGGTATTACAATTAAAACGTATTAAAATTGCTAATTTAGAGTTGGATACATCACTTAAATTAGGCGAATTTCGTTTATTAACTGAAGAAGATTTTAAATTACTTTTAAACTAAAGAAAGAGAAGGTGTTTGAATATGGCAAAAGGTACAAATTTATTTAGAGTAGTATTAGGTTTAGGTGGTGCTGCAGCAGCAGTTCTATTATCTCGTAAAGAAAGCAGAGACAAATTAAAAGATCAATATAATCAATACAAAGAAAATCCAGAATCATATAAAGCGAATGCTAAAGACTTTGCAAACCAAATTAGTTCTAAAGCTAACGAAACAATTCAAGATGTTAAAAGTAATCCAAAAGGTTACGTAGAAAGAATTAAAAATGATCCAAAAGCATTCTTTGAAGAAGAAAAAACTAGATTCACAAAATTAGATGAGAATAAAGCTGATGATTTAGAAGAAGGTAAATTTGATGATGAAGGTGGCGCTACAGCTAATAATAATTTACGCGTCGTATCAGAAGAAGATTTAAAAAATAATAAAAATGCCTTAGAAGATAAAAAATAATTGTGAATCACTTATATGCCTGTACACGTTTTTAAGCTAAATGTGTACAGGCATTTTTTTGTAATAAAAATTTAGAAAATTTAGTAATTTTTCTAACATCTTACTGTAGTTTCGGTGTAACTTCATGTAAAATGGAAAATAACTTATTAAAAAAGGAAGTCGAATTCGAATGTGGAAAGAAAAAGTTCAAGAATACGAAAACCAAATCATTGAAGATCTAAATGGATTATTGTCAATAGAGAGTGTAAGAGATGACAGTAAAGCAAACGACGATGCACCAGTAGGCCCTGGCCCAAAAGAAGCCTTAAATTATATGTATCAAATTGCTGAAAGAGACGGCTTTTCTACGCATGATGTTGATCATATCGCTGGTAGAATTGAAGCGGGTAAAGGTGACGATGTATTAGGTATTCTTTGTCATGTTGATGTTGTACCAGCTGGCGATGGATGGGATTCAAATCCGTTCGAACCCGTAGTGACTGACAATGCTATCATTGCTAGAGGCACATTAGATGATAAAGGGCCTACGATTGCGGCTTACTATGCTGTGAAGATATTAAATGATATGAAAGTAGATTGGAAGAAACGCATTCATATTATTATTGGGACAGATGAAGAATCTGATTGGAAATGTACCGATCGTTATTTCCAAACGGAAGAAATGCCCGCTTTAGGATTTGCACCAGATGCTGAATTTCCCGCGATTCATGGTGAAAAGGGTATTACGACTTTTGACTTAGTACAAAATGAAATGGCTGAAGATGTAGATGAACCAGACTATGAATTACTAGCGTTTAATTCAGGGCAACGTTATAACATGGTGCCTGATCATGCAGAAGCTAAAGTATTAGTTAAAGAGCACATGACTGATGTAATTCAAAACTTTGAATACTTTTTAGAAACGCATCATCTTCAAGGTGAAAGTACTGTAGATAGTGGTATTCTTATATTAACTGTTGAAGGTAAAGCTGTTCATGGTATGGATCCTTCTTTAGGAATTAACGCAGGCCTATATCTTTTAGAATTCTTAGCTACGTTAAATTTAAATAAAAGTGCAAAAGATTTTGTAAACTTTAGTAACCAATATTTACACGAGTCTCACTTTGGAGAAAAAATGGGAATGAAATTCCATACTGATATTATGGGTGATGTAACTACAAATATTGGTGTGATGACTTATGATAATGAAAATGCAGGACGTTTTGGTGTGAATCTAAGATATCCTCAAGGCTTCGAATTTGAAGAAGCTATTGATCGTTTCTCAAAAGAAATTGAAGCATTAGGATTTAGAATTGAAATGGGTAAAGTACAAAAGCCACATTATGTGGATAAAAATGATCCATTTGTTCAAAAATTAGTGACTGCATACAGAAACCAAACTGGAGATATGACAGAACCGTATACAATTGGTGGCGGTACTTATGCGAGAAACTTAGACAAAGGTGTGGCATTTGGCGCAATGTTTAGCGACTCTGAAGACTTAATGCATCAGAAAAACGAATACATCACGAAAAAGCAACTATTTAATGCAACGAGTATTTATCTCGAGGCGATTTACTCATTATGTGTGGAGGGATAATTTATGACAAAAGTTTTTATTAATGGTGAATTTTTAGAACAAGAAGAAGCAAAGGTCTCATATGAAGATAGAGGTTACGTGTTTGGAGACGGTATCTATGAATATATTCGTGCATACGAAGGTAAGTTATTTACAGTTAAAGAACATTTTGAGAGATTTTTAAGAAGTGCTAATGAAATAGGATTAGACCTTAATTATACAGTCGATGAATTAATTGAATTAGTACGTAAATTATTAGATGTTAACGGTGTTAAAAATGGAGGGATTTATATTCAAGCAACACGTGGTGCTGCACCACGAGAACATTCTTTCCCAACGCCGCCTGTGAAACCTGTGTTAATGGCATTTACTAAGAGTTATGACAGACCGTTTGAAGATTTAGAAAAAGGTATTTATGCTGTAACCACTGAAGATATTCGTTGGTTACGTTGTGACATTAAAAGTTTGAATCTTTTAGGAAACGTATTAGCTAAAGAATTTGCTGTAAAATATAATGCGAGCGAAGCAATTCAACATCGTGGTGAAACAGTTACAGAAGGTGCTTCAAGTAATGTCTATGCGATTAAAGATGGAAAAGTGTATACGCATCCTGTGAATAACTTTATTTTAAATGGTATTACAAGAAAAGTTATTAAATGGATTTCAGAAGATAAAAATATTCCATTTATTGAAGAAACGTTTACAGTTGATTTTCTAAAAAATGCAGATGAAGTGATTATATCTAGTACGTCAGCTGAGGTCATGCCTGTAGTTAAGATTGATGGAGAAGATGTCGGAAATGGCAATGTAGGCGACGTTACGAGACAGCTTCAAGATGGATTTAACGAATATATCAAAACACATAGTTTATAAGTTAAATAATTATCAAAATTTCTCCAACTATCTCACTCTAAATATGTTATAATATAAGTCAAAGTAGTTTTATAATTTTTAAAAGAGCGGACTAGTAAAATGTGTCTTTTAGTTTCTCATTTTTAGTTGAAATATAATGATAAAAATTATAAAATCTTCTATGAGTGATAAAAAATGAGGACGCAATTTTAAAGCATATTTTTAGGGACAAAAATATAAAAATTAGCCAACTCACAAAACTGTAAAATTAATTTAAATGAGCGTGTAGATATGACTATACGGTTTCTATAAATTAGAATATATGGCTCTTGAAAACATATTTCTGGAGCCATTTTCTAATTGAAAGTGAGGTGAACGTGTTGGAGCAGTTTTATCAGTTAGGGTGGACATTAGATTCAGCAGGTGGTGCTTCTGGTGAAGCTTATATGGCTGAACAAGATGGACAGAAGTTGTTTTTAAAACGAAATACTAATCCTTTTATTGCAGCATTATCTGCAGAGGGTATTGTACCTAAATTAGTTTGGACGAAAAGAATTGAAACTGGTGAAGTAGTTACGGCGCAACATTGGAAAAACGGTCGCGAATTAACAGCGAACGAAATGCAACAGCCTAGAGTAGCCAAAATATTGAAGAAAATCCATAATTCCAAACCATTATTGACAATGCTGAAAAGAATGGAAATGGAACCCATTACACCAGAAATTATGTTGAATAAAATCAATGCATCTCTTTCAAGAGAAGTATTAACGCATCATGTTGTTAGAAAAGCATTAACATATTTAGAAGACCATATACCTAATTTAGATTCAAGATTTTTCACTGTAGTACACGGAGACGTCAATCACAATAACTGGCTTTTATCAGATCGTGACGAGCTATTTTTAGTAGATTGGGAAGGTGCTATGATAGCAGATCCTGCAATTGATATAGGTATGCTGCTTTACAACTACGTTCCTGAAAATAAATGGTCTAAGTGGTTTGAAACATATGGCGTTCAAGAAAGTCTAAATCTAAATAAGCGTATGAAGTGGTATACAGTTATTCAATCAATTGGTATGGTTCAATGGTACGAAGAACAAAAGCGTTTTAAAGATATGAATACTTGGCTTGAATTTTTAAATGAAGTGATGAATAGCAACTTATTTATATAAGGAGAAATTGAGTATGAGAGTTCGCTACAAACCTTGGGCGGAAGATTATTTGAAAGACCATCCAGACTTAGTGGATATGGATGGTTCGCATGCTGGACATATAGATGAATGGTTTGATAAAAAGCAACCTATTTATATTGAGATTGGCTCGGGTATGGGACAATTTATTACAACACTTGCCGCACAACATCCAGACATTAATTTTGTGTCAATGGAACGTGAAAAAAGCGTCATGTATAAGGTCTTAGATAAAGTAAAAGAGCAAAATTTATCGAATCTTAAAATGATTTGTAATGATGCGATTGAACTTAATGAATACTTTAAAAATGGTGAAGTTTCTAGGATTTATCTTAATTTTTCTGATCCATGGCCTAAAAAACGTCATGCTAAAAGAAGACTCACATATCATACATATTTAGCACTATATAAACAGATTTTAGTTGAAGACGGAGAAATCCATTTTAAAACAGATAATAGAGGTCTTTTTGCGTTCAGTTTAGAAAGTATGTCTCAATTTGGTATGTATTTTACTAAGATGAATTTAAATTTACATGATGAAGACGACGAAGATAATATATTAACAGAATATGAACAGAAGTTTTCTGAAAAAGGTTCTAGAATTTATCGTATGGAAGCTAAATTTCATAAAAATATATAATAAAAAGACAAGTTCCTTAACTGGGACTTGTCTTTTTTGTTATTAAAATATGTTCTGAATTGCCATGTAGTCATTCTATAATAGCACTAAGTCATTTATTGCTAATGGTCTATAAATATTATAGATTATAATTAAGTTTGAATGTATAAAAACTGAAATAAGGAAGTGATTTTATGAAGTTAGGTGCATTAACAATCGATGATATAAATGGAGGAAATACGCATATAGATGGTGGCGCAATGTTTGGTGTGGTTCCTAAACCACTTTGGACAAGAAAATATAAAGTGAATGACAAGAATCAAGTTCATACGCCTACACATCCAATTCTCATTCGACACCCAAAATATAATATTTTAATAGATGCAGGTATTGGAAATAATAAGTTAACTGACAAGCAAAAAAGAAATAGTGGTGTTACACAAGAAAGTTTTATTAAAGAAGAATTAGCGTATTTTGGACTTACACCTGATGATATTGATTTGGTTTTAATGACTCATTTACATTTTGACCATGCTGCGGGACTTACAGATGAAAATGGACACGCTCTGTTTAAAAATGCTACACATTATATTCAACAAGATGAATGGCATGAGTTTCTAGCACCTAATATACGTAGTCAGGCAACATATTGGAAGGAAAATCAAGGTGAATATGATGAAAGAGTTATTTTATTTAAGGATGAAATCGAACCAGTTCCAGGTATTAAAATGATTCATACTGGTGGACATAGTTTTGGTCATTGTATCATCACTATCGAAAGCGAAGGGCAAAAAGCAGTACATATGGCCGACATTTTCCCAACCTTGGCTCATCGTAACCCACTATGGGTTACAGCATATGATGATTATCCTATGACATCTATTCAAGAAAAAGAAAGATGTATTCCGTATTATATTTTTAATGATTATTGGTTCTTGTTTTATCATGACGAGAACTACTTTGCACTAAAATTTGAATCTGATAAGCACAATATTAAAGAAACAGTTAAACGTGCATATAGACTATACTAAAACAATGAGAAAGGTTATAGCTTTGTTCAAGAATCTCAATATTTTTGAGTGAACAATCTATAACCTTTAATTTTATATTAATGTGTAGTCTATAATTCTATAATATTCAACACTTCACCTGAATAGGCATCTGCATAAAAATCATAATCTACAAGTTGTCCATTTTTAGTTGCAGTTATGCCACCAAGATAAACTGGTCTATTAGCATTAATGTTAGGATCGTTGAGAGGTTGATGTACGATATATGAGCCTTTAACGTCCATAAAATAAGTTTTAACTTCATTTAATAATTTATCGGGATTATAATATTTTTTCTTAGCTAGGTATGCAACGATACCAGCTGATATGATTACAACCGTACAAGCACCTATGATAGATATATTTTTACAATTTAAACACTTCATCATTGTATCTCCCTTATTCATAATTCATATTATTAGTTTACCATAATGAAGATGATATAATAAGTTATAAGGAGTGAAGCTTTAAATGACTATAAATGAAAGTATAACACTAGATAGAATAAAACATCTTACTGAATTACATGGTGCACCAGGTTTTGAAGATGATATTAAAACATATATGAAAGATCAAATGACACCCTTTGTAGATGAGTTTATTGATAATAAAATGGGTGGCTTTTTTGGAGTGAAAAAATCCGCTAAACCGAAAGCAAAACGTGTGATGGTAGCTGCTCATATGGATGAAATTGGATTTATGATTACACAGATTACCGATAATGGTATGATTCAATTTACAAACCTTGGTGGCGTTGCTAATGATATTTGGCAAGGTCAAAGACTCAAAGTGAAAAGTCGTAATAATGAAGAAATTACAGGAATTGTATCTAATATACCTAAACACTTTAGAAGTGGAAATGAAGGTGTACCTCAAATTAGTGATTTAATGTTAGATATTGGTGCTACGACGGCTAATGAGGTTAGAAAAAGGGGTATTGAAATAGGCGATACAATAGTTCCAGACACACCATTTACACAATTATCGAAGTATCGATTTAGTGCTAAAGCATGGGATAATCGATATGGTTGTCTCATCGCGATAGAGATATTAGAATTGTTGAAAGATATCGAATTAGATGTAGATTTATATGTTGGCGCAAATGTTCAAGAAGAGGTTGGCCTACGCGGAGCTAAAGCATCTGCTGAACTTATTAAACCGGATGTTGCGTTTGTAGTGGATTGTTCTCCTGCAAATGATATAAAAGGTCCTAATCAGTTATCCGGTGCGCTAGGGGAGGGGACATTGATTCGTATTAAAGATGGAACAATGATCTTAAGACCTTCGTTCAGAGATTATTTACTTCAATTAGTCAATCAGTATGATATTCCTCATCAATATTATATGTCTCCAGGTGGAACTGATGGAGGCGAGATTCATAAAGCAAATGAAGGAATTCCTACAGCTGTTATAGGTGTGTGTGCACGTTATATTCATAGTACGGATGCTGTATTTGATATTAGAGATTACTATGCAGCTAGACAACTATTAAATAAAGCAATTATAAATTTAAACGAAGCACAAATTGAAACGTTACAATATCATTAATTTACAGGAGTGGAGATCGTGTTAAAACTAGAATCAGAACAACAATTTGAAGAATTAAAACAAGACAATACGGTGTTTGAATTTACAGCTGATTGGTGCCCAGATTGTAAAGTTATTGAACCAGAATTACCACAATTAGAAGAGAAATACCCATCGTTTAAATTTGTCTCAGTAGATCGTGATCAATTTATAGATATTTGTATTGAAAATGGGATTATGGGGATTCCAAGTTTCTTAGTTTATCGCAATGGTGAATTGCTAGGAAGTTATATTGGTAAAGAAAGAAAATCCATCGAACAAATTGATACATTTTTATCACAATATATTTAATTGAATAGTTGAAAAATATATTTAAAAACCTGTTTTTTTCTGTTACTATCCATTGTTTTATTGTAAACTATTAAGAGGTGCGAAATAGGAGTGTTATAAATGAATGTCTTTCAAATGAGAGATAAAATTAAACAACGTTTAAACCATTTAGACGTTAATTATAAATTTGATCGTGAAGATGAAACATTAAGAATTTATAGAAAAGACAATCATAAAGGTGTCACAATTAAATTAAATGCTATTGTCGCAAAATATGAAGAAAAAGAAGAAAAAATAGTTGATGAAATTATTTATTATATAGACGAAGCAATTGCACAAATGGCGGATCAGGGACTTGAACAACTTAAAGATATTCAAATTATGCCAGTAATCCGTGCTACGAGTTTTGATAAGAAGACTAAAGAAGGCAATGCCTTTATTTATGAAAATCACACCGCAGAAACAAATATTTACTATGCATTAGATTTAGGTAAATCTTATCGACTCATAGACGAGAGCATGTTAGAAACGTTAAATATGACACAACAACAAGTCAAAGAAATGTCTTTATTCAATGTTAGAAAATTAAACAATCAATATAGTACAGATGAAGTTAAAGGAAATATCTTTTATTTTATTAATTCTAATGATGGCTATGATGCAAGTCGTATTTTAAATACTTCTTTTTTAAATGATATTCAAGATCAATGTGAAGGTGAAATGTTAGTAGCAGTGCCACATCAAGATGTATTAGTTATTGCGGACATTCGTAATAAAACAGGTTATGATGTTATGGCGCATTTAACTATGGAATTTTTCACTAAAGGTCTTGTACCTATCACGTCACTATCATTTGGTTACGATAAAGGTCATCTTGAACCAATATTCATTTTAGGTAAAAACAATAAGCAAAAAAGAGACCCAAACGTGATTCAGAGATTAGAAGCAAATCGTAAAAAATTTAATGATAAAAAATAAATAAAAAGGAGAAAAAGTATGAATTTATTTTATAATCCCAATGGTGTAGGAGACGTTGCTTTCTTACAAATTGAACCTGCAGAAGGTGAATTTAATTATAGAAAAAATAATGATGTTGTAGAAATTACTAAAGAAGATGATAACCAAGTAGTTGGATATAATTTCTTTAATATTTCAAATCATATTCAAATTGAAGGCAATGGTCATATCAAATTAACAGAAGATATTGTTGAACAATTACAGCAAATGATAAAAAACAATGGTTTTACGTTTGAGTTAAATGCAGATTTATCACCTAAATTTGTTGTTGGTTATGTTGAAACTAAAGAAAAACACCCAGATGCAGACAAATTAAGTGTTCTTAATGTAAACGTTGGTAATGACACATTACAAATTGTTTGTGGTGCACCGAATGTTGACCAAGGACAAAAAGTGGTTGTTGCAAAAGTTGGAGCAGTTATGCCAAGTGGTATGGTCATTAAAGATGCAGAACTTAGAGGTGTTGCATCTAGTGGAATGATTTGTTCTATGAAAGAGCTAAATTTACCAAATGCCCCTAAAGAAAAAGGTATCATGGTATTAGATGATAGTTATGAAATTGGACAAGCATTTTTTGAATAAAAAAGGAAGGTAGTGAAAGTATGAGCTGGTTTGATAAATTATTTGGCGAAGATAATGATTCAAATGAAGATATATTGCGCAATAAAAATAAAAGACGCCAGGCAAATCAATCGAATGATACTCATCATGACTCATTACTGCCACAAAATAATGATATCTATCATCGTCCAAAAGGGAAGTTTCGTTTCCCAATGGAAGGTTTTGAATCAGGAAATGCGGAGTCTGAAAACACAACTACTCAAGATGTGCACCGGTCAAATGTCAATCATGATATAGAGGAATTCCGTACTCAAGACAATAAAAGACATCGTCGTAGAAGAAATCATGACAATGAAGAAGGTAGTTTCGATTCTAGTTATCAATCTAAAGGTTATCAATCTAGAAAGAAGAAAGATCCCAATCCTTATACAACGACATCAACACACCGTCAAATTTCTCCTACGTCACTTGGCAATTCGAGTACGAAAAATCATAATACAACGTCCAACACGCAACCTAGGATGAAATTACAATCTGAACGATTTAAATCTAATTATAAAACTCAATCTGAATATACATATCACAAAAGTGATTTTAGAGCGTCAGAAGTACCGTCTGCCATTTTCGGCACGAAACAAAGACGTCCGATTGAAAATGGTGTTATACCACCTAAAGATAGTGGGGAAAATAGCACTCATGTAACAGTAGATAATCGAAATGATAGAGACTATGTAAATCAGAATTCAAGAGCGTTTTCATCTAATTCAAAGGCAAACGCTCAACAGCAACATCAAGATTCACAGCAATCAAATTACAATACTATTAATAATGAATTATCTACAGGTAATGAAAATGTAGCATCGACTACTACACCAAATCATTCTAAAAAGGATAATACGATAAATATTAATAATATTTATGCATCACAAATTGTCGAAGAAATTCGTAGAGAACGTGAACGTAAAGTCCTTCAGAAACGTCGATTTAAAAAAGCGTTACAAGAAAAAAGACAACAAAATCAAGAGTCTAATGAGGATAGTATCCAAAAAGCAATAGATGAAATGTATGCTAAACAAGCACAACAATATGTAGGCGATAGTTCATTAGACATCGAAGATCAAGAAGAGTTTAATGATAGCGTTGCTAATAGCAATAGTAATATAGAAGAGGATAAATTAGATGACTCTACTGTATTAGATACAGATAACCAAGAAAAATCTAATCATCACTATAATTACGAAGAAATAGATTTAAATGATATCACTCAAAGACACGAAGTGAATGATGATGATGTTACGGTATCTGACGCAGTCAATCATGATAATGATAATGATTCTGTACAGGATCAATTGGAGCATCATTCAATAGATAACGCAACTGAAGATGAAATCGTACAACAAGATTCTGAGGATAAAACGCAAAGTTATGACAATGGTGACAGGGGTCATGAAATGGTTAATAGTGAACCTGAATTATCTAATCACGTTGATGATGCAGAATATCGTGAAATCGATGAAAGTGACTCTTCAGCTAATCATGTAACTTCTGAGCCAATATCAATGTCACAAAAAGCGAGTGAATCTCAACAAAAATCTAGTGAGCATCATTGGCAACAAAGAAGAGGGCATAATGCTGTTACACAAAGTGTTGATCATGAAATAGAATATGCTAAGAAGCGTAAACGTCAATCCGATATAAAAAGTGAAACATCATCAGAATCAGATAGCGCTTCAGAAAATCAAAGTGACTCAACTAAAAATAATGACGAGACTTCTAGTGATAATACAAGTATGTCATCAGCTAAGCCAATGGATGTGGCAAGTACTTCTGAACGTCAATATGAATCAATGTCATCAATAGATGAAAATATCCAACGAGATAATAGTTCAAACCATTCATCATCTGAATCAATACAATCTAGTACTAAAGAGCAAATTGAATCAAATTCTGAAAATACAAGTAGTTCTGATAAACAATCCAACTCACTACAAACTCAACATTCCAGTACACCTAAGAAACGTGTTACTGGTGGTAAACCATTTAATGTCGTAATGACACCATCAGATAAAAAGCGAATGATGGATAAGAATAAAGGTAAAAGAGTTAATGTTCCTGAATTAGCACCAGAAGATAAGAAACAAGCATCGCGTTCTAGCGAAGATACTAAGTCAACATCAATGTCACATCATACTAGTACATCGGAGCCGTTTTCTAATCAGGAAGCAAGTCATTCTTCTGAAAGTGTTCAAATGAGTCATTCAACACCAAACACTCATTCGGAAGCTGTGAATACGACGTCTACAGAATCAATTCATGTTGATGATAATCAATCTGTAGTAAGTAAACAAAATAGTTCATCATATGTTACTGACAATGAGTTAAATCATCATCAAGATGATAGTCAAGTTGGAATCAATCATCTTAATGAGCAAGAAACGTCAGGTAATTCAGAAGAACCTCAAGTACAAAAACCTACAATTCGAAAAGGACCAAATATAAAATTACCAAGTTATGATTTACTTGAAGAACCTGAGCCACATGAAGTTAATGAAGAATGGATCGATGATAAGAAACAGGAATTAAATGATGCATTGTATTACTTCAATGTGCCAGCTGAAGTACAAAATGTCACTGAAGGCCCAAGTGTAACACGCTTTGAATTGTCAGTTGAAAAAGGAGTAAAAGTATCAAGAATTACCGCACTACAAGATGACATTAAGATGGCATTAGCTGCTAAAGATATTCGTATTGAAGCACCAATACCAGGAACTAGTCTTGTAGGTATTGAAGTGCCTAATCAAAATCCAGCTAAAGTGAATTTGAGATCGATTGTAGATTCAGAACCATTTAAAAATGCGGAATCAAAATTAACAGTTGCAATGGGATATCGCATTAACAATGAACCTTTATTAATGGATATAGCTAAAACGCCACATGCTCTGATTGCAGGTGCGACTGGTTCAGGTAAATCAGTATGTATTAATAGTATTTTGATGTCTTTACTGTATAAAAATCATCCTGAAGAACTAAGGTTATTATTAATTGATCCAAAAATGGTGGAATTAGCACCGTATAACGATTTACCTCATCTCGTATCACCAGTTATTACAGATGTTAAAGCTGCCACTCAAAGTTTAAAATGGGCAGTTGAAGAAATGGAACGCAGATATAAATTATTTGCACAATATCATGTGAGAAATATTACTGCATTTAATAAAAAAGCATCATATGAACAAAGAATGCCTAAAATTGTTATAGTAATAGATGAATTAGCCGACTTAATGATGATGGCACCACAAGAAGTTGAACAATCTATAGCACGAATTGCTCAGAAAGCACGTGCATGTGGTATTCACATGTTAGTAGCTACTCAACGTCCATCAGTTAATGTCATTACAGGATTAATAAAAGCTAATATTCCAACTAGAATTGCATTTATGGTATCATCGAGTGTAGATTCTAGAACTATACTTGATAGCGGTGGTGCAGAACGTCTACTAGGATATGGTGATATGCTTTACCTAGGTGGCGGAATGAATAAACCAATCCGTGTTCAAGGTACATTTGTCTCAGATGAAGAAATAGACGATGTTGTAGATTTCATTAAACAACAACGTGAACCTGAGTATTTATTTGAAGAAAAGGAATTATTAAAGAAAACACAAACTCAAGCACAAGATGATTTATTTGATGATGTGTGTGAGTTCATGATTAATGAAGGACATATATCTACTTCATTAGTACAAAGACATTTCCAAATTGGGTATAATAGAGCAGCCAGAATCATAGATCAGTTAGAACAATTGGGATATATCTCTGGAGCTAACGGTTCTAAACCTAGAGATGTTTATATTACTGAGGCGGATTTAAATCAAGATTAAAATTTAGTAAGGAGTTTTATAATGACACACTATCATTTTGTCGGTATTAAGGGTTCCGGCATGAGTTCATTAGCACAAATTATGCATGATCTTGGACATGAGGTGCAAGGCTCAGATATAGAAACTTATGTATTCACTGAAGTTGCTCTAAGAAACAAAGGCATAACAATTTTACCGTTCGATGCGAATAATATAAAAGAAGACATGGTGATAATTCAAGGGAATGCCTTTCCTGATAGTCATGAAGAAATTGTTAAAGCACATCAACTTAAATTAGATGTGATTAGATATCATGATTTTCTTGGTCATGTAATTAATCAATACACGTCTGTTGCTGTTACAGGTGCACATGGTAAAACATCTACAACAGGCTTATTATCACATGTAATGAATGGCGACAAAAAGACATCATTTTTAATTGGTGATGGTACTGGAATGGGATTACCTGGTAGTGATTATTTTGCATTTGAAGCATGTGAGTATCGTAGACATTTCTTGAGCTATGACCCTGACTATGCAATTATGACAAATATTGATTTCGACCACCCAGATTATTTCAAAGATGTTGAAGACGTATTTGATGCTTTCCAAGAGATGGCGCATAATGTTAAAAAAGCAATTATTGCTTGGGGTGACGATGAATACCTTAGAAAATTAGAAGCAGATGTACCCATTTATTATTATGGATTTAATGAAACTGATGATGTATACGCTAAAAATATTCAAATTACAGAACAAGGTTCTCAATTTGACGTTTACATCAATGGTGAATTCTATGGTCAATTCCTATCACCACAATATGGAGACCATAATATCTTAAATACACTAGCTGTTGTTACAATTAGTTATCTTGAGAAAATGAATATTGATAATATTAAAGAGGCATTAGAAACTTTTGGTGGTGTAAAACGTCGTTTTAATGAAACAAAAGTAGCAAATCAAGTATTAGTAGACGATTATGCTCACCATCCAAGAGAAATTAATGCTACAATTGAAACAGCTCGAAAAAAATATCCACAAAAAGAAGTTATTGCAGTATTCCAACCACATACATTTTCAAGAACTCAAGCATTTTTAGAAGAATTTGCAACGAGTTTAAGTGCAGCAGACCATGTTTTCTTATGTGAAATTTTTGGTTCTATAAGAGAAAATACTGGTGAATTAACTATTCAAGATTTAATTAACCGTATTGATGGTTCAGCTTTAATTGATGAAAGTGGTATAGATGTATTAGAAAAATTTGATAATGCAGTTATTTTATTTATGGGTGCTGGTGACATCCAAAAAATGCAAAAAGCGTATTTAAATAAAATTGGTGTAAAAAAAGATTTCTAATATGTTTATAATGATTTCTCAAGGGTATTAAATATTAATGAATTTTATAATTAGGTATTTAGGAGGCGTTTTTAATGGATTGGATTTTACCAATTGCCGGAATTATCGCTGCGATAGCGTTCTTAATTTTATGTATCGGTATCGTTGTAGTGTTAATTTCTGTTAAGAAAAATTTAGATCACGTGGCTAAAACACTTGATGGTGTTGAAGGTCAAGTACAAGGTATTACAAGAGAATCTACGGACTTACTTCATAAAGTAAACCGTTTAACTGAAGACATTCAAGGTAAAGTTGATCGTTTGAATTCTGTAGTAGATGCTGTTAAAGGTATCGGTGACTCAGTTCAAACATTAAACGGTTCAGTTGACCGTGTAACTAACTCAATTACGCACAATGTTTCTCAAAACGAAGATAAAATTTCTCAAGTAGTACAATGGTCAAATGTTGCAATGGAAATTGCTGACAAATGGCAAAATAGACACTACCGTCGAGGAAGTGCAAATTACAAAGCAAACACAGTAGCAAATGATACAGATCATAGTTACACTACTCGTGTTGATAAATAATTAATAAGAATGAACTAAATGCACTTAAATGAGGTTGTTACTTGTTTAAGTGCATTTGTTATAGGGAGGAATAAATCATGGAACACTATAATCGTGATGATTTTGAAAGAAATAATACTGGAAATGATTTATACAGCCGTCATACTCGTATAAATAATCAA
>Ga0209295_1000120_pt1 | contig 92926 bp, 85 predicted proteins | sample Porto_5metaG_FD_187428 | JGI IMG/M metagenome (GOLD analysis project Ga0209295, IMG submission 187428) | Marine algal microbial communities from Porto, Portugal - Porto_5 metaG (SPAdes) (version 2) | ecosystem: Host-associated > Algae > Red algae > Unclassified | place: Portugal: Porto...
CTAACCCCCTTTGCTGACGACAATAGCGCGATGGCCCCACCTGATCCCTTCCCGAACTCAGAAGTGAAACATCGTAGCGCCAATGGTAGTGTGGTTCGCCCATGTGAGAGTAGGTCATCGTCAGCTCTCTATTCTAGATAAAGCCCCCTCCGCTAACGCGGAGGGGGCTTTTCTTTGTGTGTGAGTTAATTGTGGAAAATTTGGCGTTAAATATTTCGGTCAAAAGTCAAACTTTCCTACCAATCATGTTGATGTGATACTATTTATTTAATTCTAGAATCTACTATTCGTTATTTATTTTGGAGCATGTTATGGGCGTTTCACTCTACTATACTGCTGAACGTTCTACTCTCTTGACTCAGCAGGAGCAAGAAAAGGTTGCGTCAATAGTTGATGACTATAATGAAAAATTTGAGCATGCAGATGATGCAGAATTTTTCGATCTTTATGCATACGATGATAGTGAGTCAGAGGTCATATTAGCAGGAGCTACAAAGCTACCCGTTAGTATGGACGTAAAAGATCTTATGTATATCCTAGATCATTGGTTACAGTGTTTGACTCAGATTCGCCTTACGGTAACCGATGCAGAATGGCATGTGCATTTAGATGATAATGATGCTGTATGGGTAGATGATAAGTGGCAGATGGAAGAATAGTGCTTCGTCACTATTATTATTTGTACCACTGCCTAGAGCAGCTTCCATGAATTCATATAGTATCTATATAAAAAAGCTCTCAACTGGATAACAGGCTGAGAGCTTTTTTATGAAGAATTATTTTAGTCTGCTTACTTTTTATGGTCATCTATATAGACAATTCAAATATCAAAAATACATTTATAATATGAATATATCATTCATAATCTGCTCAAAATGATTTGACTTATATCATTATAGCTGCTAATTTTAAACTGTACTTTTATTACAGGTATGTAAAAAATATATGTAAACCTTGTAGACAATTTAATCTAGGATGAATCAGATTGTTTGCTCGTAATACCTTACTCCTATTCTTATAATTATCAAAAGGAATTGATAATGAAGTTAGCTCCTCTTTTTTCAATTGGTGCTTTAGCCGCTATTAGTCTTCTTGGCTGTTCTAACCAATCTGCTGATACGACTGATGGTTCATCAGCCACCTCTCAAGAAACTACCGTGCTACGGTTTTCACATTTTTGGCCAGCAACCTCATCTATTAGTAAAGAGGTTTTCGAACCTTGGGCAAAACAAATAGAAACAGATTCTGAAGGCCGTCTAAAAGTTGAGCTGTATCCATCAGCGGGTCTTGCGAAAGCAGATGTTACTTATGAGTCTGCTGCTAAAGGTACGATCGATATCGGCTCACAAGCGCATGGTTATACCAATGGTCGCTTTCCTTTAACTCAGATTACTGAGCTTCCAGGTTTATCAAATTCAGCAACTCAAATGGGCTGTATGCTACAGACCCTATATGATGACGGTACTTTAGCCAGTGAGTACGAAGATACTCATCTACTATTTATGTACGGTGCTGGACCTGGTGCGCTTCATACAACGGATAAACTAATTAAAACGCCTGCAGATATGAAAGGTATGCGCATTCGACGTCCTTCAGCTGTCGCTGGTGACATTATCGAAAGTGCAGGCGCTTCACCCGTAGGTCTACCTGCCAATGATATGTATACATCTCTACAGCGAGGTGTTGTGGATGGCTTGAGTTTCCCTTGGGAAGCAGTAACAGCATTTAAGATTGATGAGATTACCAAATATCATACTAATATTCCTTTTTATAGTTCAGCGCTGATGGTCACAATGAACAAGGACAAATACGATAACCTGCCTGATGATCTAAAACAAGTTTTGGATAAAAACTCAGGTATGGCGTTGGCCAGTAAAGTTGGTGAAGTATTTGATAAACATGACCAGATGGCAATGCAAGCTGCTAAAGATAAAGGTGATGAAATTATCGATATTCCTGATCCATTGAATGATCCGAATTGGAAGGGACCACTTGAGAAGGGCACCCAAAAATATCTAAAGGATGTTAATGCTTTAGGTTTAGATGCAGACAGCGTTTATGAAAAAGCAAAAGCTGCCAGTGCTGCCTGTAAGGTATAACCTATTGGAGGTGTCACATGGCATTCTTAGTCAAACTCAGCGTCTTAATCTCCAGATTATGCCAGTTTATTGGTGGTGTTAGCCTTATCATCATCGTATTAACCACCATGCTCGACGTTGTCGCGCGCTACATCTTTAAGCTAAGTGGCGGTGAGTTTGGTTTCACCGTCAAAGGCTCTGTCGAGATCGTCTCCTACTTTATGCTATTTGCATTACTCGCAGCCTTTGCCGCTTTTGTTGAGCGCTCGCAAATCATCGTCGACGTCTTCACCCAGAAAATGCCCCAGTCTATCAAAGGCTATCTCATGGGTATCTTTATGATGGGCTTCTTTGTCATCGGTATCGTCTTCTCATGGGGGCTTTACGAGAGTGCCATTGATGCTGTTGAATACGGCAAAGTCACCCAAGACCTCAGATTCTCTATGATGCCTATTTATATGGTTAGTGCATTCTTAAGTGTGCTACTGGCCATTCGCTCATTGATTGAATCTATTAACATCTTTAAAACAGGCGAATTCTTTGACGCCGAGGAGACAGGCGCATGAGTCCAGAAATTATCGGTGCGATTGGCCTAGTCGTCATGATCTTGCTTGTGGTACTACGCGTTCCTGTGGCACTTGCCATGTTAGGTGTAGGCTTAGTCGGTTTCGGTGCGGTTACCGCCCCAAGTGGGGCATTGCAAATGCTTAAAGACATCCCAGTCGATGTCCTAGCCAAGTATGACTTTAGTGCCATTCCTTTATTTATTCTGATGGGCGTGTTTGCTACTCACTCTGGTATGGCGGGCAAACTGTTTGAAGCCACCCGAACCATCTTTGGGGGAGTCAGGGGCAGTCTTGGTATTGCTGGTATCGGTTCATCCGGTATCTTTGCCTCTATCTCTGGTTCTTCATTAGCTACTGCCTCTACCATGACCAAAGTTGCGCTACCGCAGATGGAGAAGTACGGTTATCAGCCAGGGTTTGCCTGTGGTATCTTAGCCGCTGGCGGTACACTTGGTATTATGATTCCGCCCAGTATTGCCTTACTGGTCTATGCCATCTTAACCCAGCAGTCGGTGGGTGATATGTTTATCGCTGGCTTCTTGCCAGGTATGCTTGGCATGGTAATGTATTCCATTACTGTGATGATTATGGTGCGCTGGAAACCGCACTTGGCAAAACGTGGTGAGAAAACCACGTGGAAAGCCAAGTTGCTATCTCTCACAGGCTTAATCCCTTTTAGTTTTATCTTCATTGTAATTATTGCCGGTATCTTCTTCGGTTTATTCACGCCAACAGAAGGCGCAGCTGTGGGGGCGTTCGTCTCTTGGGCCTATGCTTTTGCTAAAGGCATGCGTCTAGATGGTCTTAAGCAGTCACTGATTGAAACGCTAGCACTCTCTGCCGTGGTGTTCTTTATGCTATTGGGTGCTGAGGCATTGGGGTATTTCATCTCAGTCTCACGCCTGTCTTATTCATTGGCGTCTTGGATCGGTGGGCTAGCGGTCAGTCCAATGATTGTGCTGATCTGTATCTTGTTCATGTACTTTCTATTGGGATTGTTCATGGATGCGCTCGCGATGTTGGTGATTACGATTCCTGTGGTGTATCCCATCATTCTAGCATTAGGGTTTGATCCGGTATGGTTTGGCATCATTGCGGTATTGACGGTGGAGCTTGGTTTGATTACGCCGCCGATGGGGATGAATATCTTTGTGATTAAGGCGATGGCACCGCACATTAAGCTGAGTGATATGTTCCGCGGGGTAGCACCATTCATTGTATCAGATGTGATTCGTTTGGTTATCTTGGTGATGTTCCCAGCCATCTCGCTTGTGTTGCTTGGGTAGGCTAAATCTAAATTAAAACTTAAACCATAGCTTATAAGTTATTGTATGAAGCCATATTGCTTACGCAGCAGTATGGCTTTTTTATTGGCTGATATTTTGACTAAGAATTAAGAGAAGGATATTTTACAAACTCACAATCTATGACACTGCGTGATGATAACTTTTCTTAGTGTTATAAAGGCTTGTGAATGTAGTAAACTGGTTTTCATTCATTTTCCTATATAACTTTATAAGTAGAGATAGTCATGGCTGTCGATTTTAGTAATACGCTCATCGTCGCGATTTCTGCGACGGCACTTTTTGATTTGACGGAGTCAGAAAACTATTTGCTAGAATTGCTAGAGCAACAACCTGCAATTGCTATAAAAAAGTTTAGGGAGTACATGACTGAACATGAAAATGATCCCTTAAATATTGGTGCAGGCTATCCGCTAATCAAAGCGTTACTAAATCTAAATAAGTATTGTGATAATAGAGATGGACAAGAGTCAGACATTGAAACACCATTAGTCGAAGTCGTTATCGTCTCAAAAAGTAGTCCAGATACTGGCATTCAGGTACTTAATGCAATTTTAGAGCATGGTATCAATATCTCCCGTTCTGCTTTTATTTCAGGTAGCCCTGTTGCGCCTTATATCAAAGACTTCAACGTTGACCTATTCTTAACTACCAATCGTGACGATGCCCAGCAAGTCGCAGATGCCAATATCTGCGCTTGCGCCATACTAGACGCTACACCTGTGAATACTTATGAGTTGGATACTGAGCAGCTGCGCATTGCCTTCGATGGGGATGCGGTGCTTTTTGATGATTCAGGTGAACTGCTTTATAAGCAAAAAGGGCTGCGAGCCTTTCATGATCGTGAAGTACAAATGCGTGATTTACCGATTGAAAAAGGCCCTTATGCTGAATTGTTGATTAAATTGTCAAATCTGCAAGAGCGCCTACCTGCTGGTTTAAAATACTCACCAGTCAAAATTGCGCTGGTGACAGCGCGCAATGCGCCAGCTGACTTGCGTGCTATCAAGACATTACGAGAGTGGGGTGTGAATGTTGATATGGCATTTTTTTTGGGAGGACTAGAGAAAACAGCGGTACTCAGAACATTTGCACCACACATCTTCTTTGATGATTCTATCAAGCATATAGACGCTGCACGTCGCTTTATTCCTACGGCCTTGGTTCCTTATCATTCGACGTCTTTATTGCATGGTGATAATTATCTTACTGCTGATGAGGATGCATCATTGTTATCATTCAAACCTGCTGTGCATCCATTATTTGCTGTAAATCATCAAGGTCAGCATGAAAAATCTAGATAATAAAGATAGGATGGTATATGAATTGGCAGCAATTGCTTAGCTTGATTGTCATACGAATAAAGCAGGTCATTGGACTGTATGCTTTTGTACTTATACCGATGTGGGGCATGTTTTTTCTAAATGAAGTGGCCTTATTTGGTATGTGGAATATCTTTGGTATCGTGCCGCGTGCTTTAGATGTAGGTAGTATGATAGGGGTGTTTGCTTCGTGGACCATGCATGGTAATTTGTCACATTTGACTGGCAATACGGTGACGCTATTACAAATTCTTTTTTTATTTGGGCTGTTTGAGAAGAATGCCTATCGCACGGTGATTAAACTGGTGGTGGCATCAGGACTGGTCACTTGGGTTATTGGATCCCCCTCTTCTATTCATATTGGTGCATCAGGGCTTTGTTTTGCAATGCTAGGTTATATGATAGGTGGAGCTATATTTGCGCGGCGTTGGGGTTATCTGATTGCTTGTATCGTCATGGGTACAGGTTATTGGCTAACCATCAAGCAAGGGTTAATGCCGCAACAAGGTATTTCATTTGCGGCACATTTTGGTGGCTTATGCGCGGGACTATTGCTAGGCGCAAATTCAAAGCATACTTATTCAGCAGCTTCTCAATGCTATTAACAGTAAATTATTATTAGCATTCAATGAACCAGTATCGTCATACTAAGCGCTATTGGATTAGACGCTTTTATCAGTACAAATTTTGATAAATAAAGGATCATCTGTAGCCAGCTCTCGCCATGCAGTGGTTTGTTTAACATGTTCATCCACTGTTAGCGTGCTACCTTTTTCTGGTATCACGTAGTCCGCTCGGGCAGGAGTGGCGCAGTCTATCACTTGTAAAATCTTTTGCACGCTTCTGCGCCTTTCAAACAAATACAAATTGACTAAGTGCATGTTTGGATTGTCTGCATGCATGCTGGCATTGCCTGTATCTGCTGCAATAAAGCGCAAGACTTGCGGTTTGACATAAGACCAAGGGCGAAACCATTCCGTACTTTTGGCAATTTTTACGACCTCGACACCATCTGGCAGCTGACGGACTTGCTGACCGTACCAGTTGTATTCTTGATGTACCTGAAACGCAAAAATCCCAATCGCAGCAAATAATGGAATCAGCCATTTTGGTGCGCGCTTACCTGACAGTTTACAGAGGTGAGTTATGATCAGTGCCAATCCAGCCATGCCAAATGCGGCAGCTATGGTAGCGATAAACTCGAAAAGCATAAAATATTCCTTAATGCGCTAGGCACTTTTAGTCAGGTATGTTCAATTGGACAAAGTAAATCATTACCTAATTATCATTCTAATAAGTATTAGATAAAAAATCACTCACCAGCAGTAGCTGCTAGTGAGTGATATATAGTAACAAAAGACATATCATCATTCGTCAGGTTAATGGTCGACCGCACCGCCTGCACCGCGTGGTGAGCGAACGCTTTCAACCAACTCTTGAATGTGTAGCGGTGGCGCTTTGGTCGCATAAGAAACGATGAATGCAACGATAAAGTTAATCAGTGCACCAACCACACCGAATGATAGTGGTGAGATACCGAATAACCAGTACTCTGCTGTATCAGGGAAGTTAGCAGTACCACTGATGAAGAACCAACCTTTGAAGACAAAGATGTAAACCAAGATACTAATCAAACCTGTCAACATACCGGCGATAGCGCCAAGGTTGTTAATACGTTTTGAGAAGATACCCATCATTAGTGCAGGGAAGAGGGACGCTCCAGCGATACCAAATGCCAATGCAACGACCTGTGCCGCAAACCCTGGTGGATTCATACCTAAGTAAGTAGCAACTACAATCGCAATACCCATTGTGATACGTGCGACCTTGAGCTCTCCTTTGTCAGTAATGTTTGGATTGAGGTTTCGTTTGATTAAATCATGACTAATCGCTGACGAGATAGCAAGCAACAAGCCAGCAGCAGTTGATAGTGCAGCAGCGAGGCCACCTGCAGCGATCAAACCAATTACCCAAGATGGCAGTTGTGCAATCTCTGGGTTGGCCAATACCAAGATATCAGCATTGACGTCGAGCTCGTTACCAGCCCAGCCCGCATCTGCAAAGCGACCATCAAGTTCTAGATCATGTGCAGCACGTGCTGTTTCAACAGCAGTCGTCGCAGCGCCTACATCACCGCCTTCAGTCTGTGCATTGGTTAGAGCCACTTCTGCAGCGCCCAGTCCACTATCGTTATACATCTGGATACGACCATCGTTGTTCAGGTCAGTATATTTAATCAGGCCAGTATCTTCCCAAGTCCTCATCCAGTCTGGACGTTGGTCATAGTCGATAGCAGGCTCTGCAACCCCTTGTGGATAGATAGTATCGATAAGGTTTAAACGTGCCATCGCGCCAACAGCAGGTGCGGTGAAGTACAATAGCGAGATAAATACTAACGTCCAACCAGCCGTCCAACGTGCATCGGCAACCTTAGGAACTGTGAAAAAGCGAATAATAACGTGAGGCAGACCGGCCGTACCAATCATGAGTGATAAGGTGAACAGCACCATGTTTAGCTTGTTAGGGACGTCAGCCGTATATGCTGTGAATCCCAAATCAGTCACGACTTGATCCAGCTTGGTTAGGATAGGGACACCAGATTCGATATGGTTTGAAAATAAGCCCAAACCTGGAATTGGATTGCCGGTTAATTCAAGTGAGATAAAGACAGCAGGAATGGTATAAGCAATCATCAGAACCACATACTGCGCAACCTGCGTGTAGGTAATCCCTTTCATACCGCCAAGAACTGCATAAAAGAATACAACAACCGCAGCAATAATAAGGCCCGTGTTGTTATCTACTTCTAAGAAGCGTGAAAATGCGACCCCAGCACCCGTCATCTGACCGATAACGTACGTGGTGGAGGCAATAATCAAACAAACCACGGCAATCATTGCAGCCGTTTTGGAATAAAAGCGATCTCCAATAAAGTCTGGCACCGTGAACTTGCCAAATTTACGTAAGTAAGGCGCCAGTAGCATGGCTAGTAGTACATAACCACCTGTCCAGCCCATCAGGTAAGTTGATGCGCCATAACCACCAGCAGCAAGCAAACCTGCCATAGAAATAAAAGATGCCGCACTCATCCAGTCAGCAGCTGTCGCCATACCGTTGACTACTGGATGTACACCACCGCCCGCTACATAGAATTCACTGGTCGTCCCAGCTCGAGCCCAAATCGCAATACCAAAGTACAGAGCGAAAGATAGCCCTACGAAAATAATATTAACTAAATACTGACTCATGGTCTATTCCTCATCTACGCCATATTGTTTATCTAACTTATTCATACGCCATGCGTAGAAGAAAATTAAAATGATAAACACCCCGATGGAGCCTTGTTGAGCGAACCAAAAGCCCAAGTCAGTGCCGCCGACTTTTATGCCGGCTAAAAGAGGACGCAATAAAATAGCAAAACCATAAGAACATAGTGCCCAAACTGCTAGGCTACCTAAGATGAGACGGACATTGGCACGCCAATAACCGGATGGATCGTTATGATCTTTCATAGGACAACTCCTTTTGTCTTCCCTAAAAAATACCAACAATATAAAAAGAACTGCGATTATCTCTTACCATAACAAGGATAAAAAATAGTCAGGTACTGCTTTATATAGTGAAAACGATGATACGTGATAGTACGTTTAATGCTCGTTAGTTCTTTACTTCAAATAAAAGTAGTTAACTATTTAAGCATCATATTGACCTAAACCATCGAATGGAAAAAATAAAGTTTCTTGAGGAAGACAGAAGGGTGGACTATCCAGTGTCTTTTTAACAATCTCGTCTTCCTGACAAGAGTTTTAATGTTTTCAACGCGCTAACTTATTGTACTAACTGATAATATCGATAACTGTAAATCGATAACCATAAAATAGTATAAACGGATATAGAATATATATTAGCACGGTTTAATAGATATAATTGCAAACTACTGCGCATGAATAATAGAAAAAATACTAAAAATTAGTTTGCTCAGCATTCATTAAAAAACCTAACGTTACGGAAACAATACGGCAGCTGTGTAGTTTATGCAGTTAAATTATTCACTTAATCTATTCTATATAATATGCAACATAAGCATTATTTATTTTAAAAATATTTGTATAAAGTCGATAAGTAAACGTGATGGTCGCATGTCGCTCAATATCTATATCATGCACATTTCTTTTTGGTATCAGGTATTTTGCGCAGGGACTTCTATGGTCTATGGCAATCAAAATATGATATCGATACGAAACTTAAGTAATGCATATAAAGAGTAAATAAGGAGCCCATATGAACGAAGGGATAGTAGGTTGGTTTAATAACATCGTAAATTATGGTGTCGGTATTATCTGGGGTAATAATGACTGGCTGATTGCTAGTAACCCTTGGTATGGACTACTAATGTTCTTACTAATTGGTGCGGGTCTCTACTTCACCGTCGTTACACGTTTTATTCAGTTCCGTCATTTTGGTCATATGTGGAAGTTGCTACGCGTATCCAATCAAGGACGCAAAGATGGTGGTATCAGCTCATTTGAAGCATTGATGACGTCGCTGGCAGCCCGTGTCGGTACTGGTAACTTGGCAGGTGTGGCAATCGCAATCTATTTGGGTGGTCCAGGTGCTGTATTCTGGATGTGGATGACAGCACTTGTCGGTATGTCGACCAGCTTTATCGAGTCAACTTTGGCTCAGGCCTACAAAGTACCGCACAATGATAATGTGTACCGCGGTGGCCCTGCTTATTATATTGAAAAAGGTCTAGGTAAACGCTGGCTAGCCGTGTTTTTCTCATTATGTTTGTTAGTGGCCTTTGGCTTGGCGTTCAATGGCGTACAGTCAAACACCATCGCTCAAGCGACCAATGAAGCCTTTGGTGTGCCAACGTGGATGACAGGTTTGGTGCTAGTAGTATTGGTAGCGCCAGTGGTATTCGGTGGTTTACGTTCAGTAGCTCGTATCGCGGGTAAAATCGTACCAGTGATGGCTATCTTGTACATTTTGCTAGCGCTATTCATTATCGTGACTAACTTCAGTCAATTCCCAGCAGCGATCGCGTTGATTGTAAAATCAGCATTTGGCTTTGAGCAAGCGGCAGGCGGTGTCATCGGTTATGGTATTGCGCAGGCAATGATTAACGGTATCAAGCGTGGCTTGTTCTCTAACGAAGCAGGTATGGGTTCAGCGCCGAATGCTGCAGCAACGGCAAAGAGTCATCCTGACCACCCAGCAGTGCAAGGTTTTATGCAAATGTTAGGCGTATTTATGGATACCCTTATTATTTGTACCGCAACGGCGTCGATTATTATCTTGTCTGGTGTGGTCGATCCTAACGTTGAGCAAGAAGGTATTCAGTTAACCCAGCTAGCTCTATCACAGTATGTGGGTGATCTAGGTGTGGTGTTCGTGGCAATTGCGATTTTCTTCTTCTCATTCACATCTATCATCGCCAACTACAGCTACGGTGAGTCAAATCTCGAGTTTATCTCTGGTGCCAAAAACGCTAAAGTGATGATTATGATTTTCCGCTTTCTAGTATTAGGCATGGTATTTATCGGCTCGGTTGCTAGCCTACCTGCTATATGGAACTTTGCTGACTTATCTATGGGTCTGATGGCCTTGGTCAACTTAGTGGCAATCTTGCTGTTGTCTCCTGTAGCGCTAAGAATACTACGTGACTATGAGCGTCAGGTAAAAGAGGGTAAAACAGGCGATCAGATTAAGTTTGATCCTGATAAATTTGTAAAACTCAGAGATGAAGCCAACCGTGATGCTTGGACAGACTAAGCAGTATTGATTGGTAAAATTTGCTTGTTATAAGCATCAAAAAACCGCCTTTCTCTTACGAAGAGAAGGGCGGTTTTTATTGGAGCACAGTTTTAATGATATTAACTGTACCAGCTTAAACCAGAATTATCCTGATTTACATGTTTGGATAGTTAGGACCACCGCCACCTTCTGGCGTTACCCAAGTGATGTTCTGTGAAGGGTCCTTAATATCACAGGTCTTACAATGTACGCAGTTCTGCGCATTGATGACAAACTTAGCCCCTTCAGCGTCTTTAACCACTTCATACACACCCGCTGGGCAGTATAAACGTGCAGGCTCAGCATACAACGGTAGGTTGATTGAAATAGGTACCGTTGGGTCAGTAAGTTTTAGATGCGTTGGCTGATCTTCTGCATGGTTGGTATTAGAGATAAATACTGACGACAATTTATCAAATACAAGCTTACCATCAGGCTTAAGATAAGTTGGCTGATAAGCATGATTAGCACGCTCCAACTGATCATAATCTGGGATATTGTCATGCAAAGTGAATGGCATTTTACCTTTTAACAAGTTGTGCTCGATAAAGGTGAAAGCGCCGCCCATGAACAGACCCATACGGTGAATCGCAGGTGAGAAGTTGCGCGATTCATAGTTATCTTGATACAGCCATGACTCTTTGTACATTGTGCTATAAGCAACCACTTCATCATGCTGACGTTCAGCTTGCAACGCCTCAAAGATAGCTTCGGCTGCGAGCATACCTGACTTCATCGAGGTATGCGTGCCTTTGATCTTTGCTGGGTTTAAGAAACCAGCATCATCACCTACCAACACACCACCTGGGAAGGTGAACTTTGGTAGTGAGTTTAGACCACCTTTGGTCAACGCACGTGCGCCGTAAGAGATGCGTTTACCACCTTCCAAAACGTTTTTGATAACAGGATGCGTTTTTAAGCGCTGCATTTCATCAAATGGAGACATGTAAGGGTTGTGGTAAGACAAGTCTGCCACAAGACCAAAGCTTACTTGACTGTTTTCATCAAAGTATAACCACCAGCCACCAGTAGAGCCAGTTTCAGTCAATGGCCAGCCAAGACCATGCATGACTACGCCTTGCTCATGCTTTTCAGGTTCAACTTCCCATAGCTCTTTTAGACCGATACCATAATGCTGAGGATCAGAGTCTTTATCGAGATCGAAACGGCTAATCAAGCGTTTGCCTAAATGTCCACGGCTACCTTCGGCAAAAATAGTGTATTTGGCAAGAAGCTCATAACCAGGCTCAAAGCTTGGCTTGGCTTCACCATTGGCCGCTACACCCATATCACCCGTTAACACACCTCTGACCGAACCGTCGTCATTGTATAAGATGTCATCGGCAGGGAAGCCTGGGAACATCATGACTTCAAGCTCTTCTGCCTGTACGGCCAACCAACGAACGACATTACCTAGCGAGACAATATAGTTGCCATCGTTGTGCATCGGACCGGGAATCAAAGAGTCAGGCACTTTAGTTGAGCGTGTAGCAGAGTTTAGATAATAGAAACGATCTTCTGTCGCTGGCACGTTAAGCGGTGCGCCTTTTTCTTTCCAGTCAGGGATTAGCTCATTTAGAGCGCGTGGCTCAATGACTGCACCAGACAACGTATGGGCACCAAACTCAGAGCCTTTTTCGACCACACAAACCATAAACTCATCATTACCAGCTTCAATAGCGAGCTGGCGCAAACGGATGGCAGCAGACAGACCTGCAGGTCCACCACCAACGATGATGACATCGAACTCCATTGATTCGCGTTCGACTTCAGGTTCCGCGGCAACTGGCTCGACGACTGGTTCTGCTTTATCTAGCGTTGCGGTCTCTGTCGCTACTGGTGCGTCAGCATTCACAGTATTACCATCGATAACTGGCGTTTGATTGTCTTGCTCTTGCATACCTACTCCTAAACTTTTAGTGGCTTATCTCAGGGCATCATTAGCTTAACAACTGAATAATAGACTTGCGGCGCTAACGTCACTCAGACATATGGCTGCCCGATAAAACTGTCTTTGCGGCATCAATTGACCCGTTATGGTTAATACTAATTTATCTAAGGATATCAACGCATAACGTAAGATGTGTCATCAACACAACACCCACTTGACCATTTCAATAAAAAATCGTTACTCATTATAAAAGAAAAGTCCTACAAACACGATACGCATTTATGAGTATCGATGCTAAGGTAATGTTAAGAAAATGAGGTTGTTATAACAATAAAGTTTCATCATACCTGAAACAAAAATTTATAGTAATAATAGATAAGCCAAACTTTGAATACTAAATAAAGGGATTAATAATGAATAACGATAATAATAGCACTGAAGACAACCATGAGAAAATAGCGGAAGCCCCAAACAGTAAGCCTTCTAGCTTAGATAACTTAGATAATTTGGATGCGCTAAGCCAGTATATTAAGTCTGCAAAAGGGACTCGCGAAGGGCGTGCAATACCACCGCTTGAAAAATGGCATCCTGAAGATATCGCTGATATGGATTTGACTATCAAGGCAAACGGAGAGTGGTGGCATGAAGGCGGGCAAATGACCCGTCAGTCATTGGTCAGCTTGTTTGCCACAATATTATGGAAAGAAGAGAATGATGGCACTACTGAGTATTTTTTGAAGACCCCTGTACAGAAGATCCGTATCCAAGTTGAAGATGCACCACTTCTGATCAATGATGTCGGTATTGTCCATGAAAATGATATGAATTGGTTGGAGTTTACAACGACGACAGGGGATGTAGTTCGCTTAGACGATGAGCATTCGATTGTATTAAAGGCGTATAATTCTAATAAGTGCGATTCTAATGACAGTGAATTTAATGACAGCGACTCTAATAACAGTGATAGGGCGAATCAAGTGAGTACAGCTGACGATGTTGCAAATTCTCAGGAATTAGCATCTACAGAACAGGTACGCCCATACATGATGGTTAGAAATGGCTTAACCGCGCTTATCGGCCGTAATACTTTTTATCACTTGACTGAAATTGGAGCATTATCAGAAGACAATGGTAAGACGATATTGACGCTACAGAGTGGTGGCCAGTCTTATTCATTATCGATGCCTACTGATTAAGTATTATATCTATCTATTAATTACTGTATGCCGATGAGTGCTATAATTTTATAATGTCACCTGATTCTATTGGTTTAAAAAATTCCTATCGCATAAAGGTAGTTGATAGATAGCTGACGTAGAGTAACGCCATATACGCAATATATATAGTACATTTAACTGGGTAATAAAATTGATGAATAATATGATAATGGCATTAGCATAAAGATGGATATCAAAAGCCAGACAGTCGAAAAACTCAAACCGTGTGTCGATATATCTGTTGACCAGAGTCTCAAAGCTATTGATCTAGTAGATGTCAATAAACATGCAGGTAACACAGTTGTCAGCGATAAAAACCGTAGCGCGCCCATTGGCGTGTTTGATTCTGGTGTTGGCGGTTTGTCTGTTTATTTGCATTTAGCACAGCAGCTGCCTACTGAGCGTTATGTATATTATGCCGATACGCTGAATGTACCTTATGGCAATCGTGACAGCGAAGATATTGAAGCACTAACGCTAAAGGCCGTAGAGTGGTTACATCAGCAAGGCTGTAAGCTCATTGTTATTGCTTGCAACAGTGCCTCAGCATATGCGCTAGATACTGCCCGACGCTGCTATCCACATATGCCTATTGTGGGTCTTGTCCCTGCATTAAAGCCTGCGGTACTGGCGAGTAAGAGTGGTCATGTAGCAGTGCTAGCAACCAAAGCGACGTTGAATGGCACCTTATTAAATGATGTTATTGTCAATTTTGCTAAACCTAATAACACAGTAGTCACTAAGTATTTTGATCCGCAACTAGTGCCTTGGGTAGAAGCAGGTATGTTAGAACAAAATGAGACAGCCGAAAGATTACGTCAACAGGTACGAGTATTTGCTAGTGAAGGTGTCGATCAGTTAGTGTTGGGATGTACGCATTATCCATTTTTTAAGACATTCTTGTTAGATGAGATTGCACAGCAGCAGCTACCAATACAGGTCATTGATTCTGGTCAAGCGATTGCTGAACGGGTTAGACAGCTATTGATTACAAACAACTTGTCTGCATCATCCATGAGCAAAAAACTAGAAAACCTGTCACAAAAAACCAGTAATAAAAATACCATTACTAGACCGCCATTAACTTTTCACGCTACCAAATATAGTGATAGACTATGCGCTTTAGTTGAGCGCTTACTCGGTACAGAAATGGCATTGCAATACTTCTCTCATTAGTTTTTATCAAAGCTAGTGATATCAATACGCTGTATGCAACGTTGACTCAGTTAAAATACATTGAGTGCATCTTTTTAAGCTAAGAGTATGCTAGGCTGAGTAAGACAAGATTTTTGTGTTCTATCTCATACCCCATCATTTTTATGTCACGAGCTACGCTTAGAGGTAATTGTGCCGAATCGCCGCTATCATATTCATATTATATGCGCTGACAATGACCAGTTGTTGGTTCTAGACAGCTTAGCGATATTTTTTCAGGCGCGCGCATTTTTGACTTACGATGTTTCTAGTAAGCTATCTAGAGCCTCTTTTTATGGGCGCCAGTGTATTGATTCTTGTGATTACGCAGTCATGATCGTTGGCGATAGCTACGGAACTGTGCAAAAAAATGGCGTCAGCCAGATGCATTTGAGTTATCTTAATGCCAAAGCGAAGCTTAAGCCGCTACTTGTTCTGGTTAAAAATCACCCTCAAGACGCTATCATTAGCCGCCAACTTCAAGAATTTATTAAGTTAGTCACCAAGCAAGATAACCAGCTACATTACTATGATACGGAAGAGGATATTGAGCCATTGCTAGTACAGGCTCATTATAATGCCGTCGCCAATAATAAAATGGTAGGTGGCTGGGTCAGAGCGAACGACGAAGAGAATACCACTAGTAAAAAAGTCGTTCATGAGAAGCCAATCGATATATTACCTAGTATTACCGAGGTAGAGAAAAACAGTTCTGATGACGAGGACTTTATATCGGACAAGGTTAGTGAGCCAATTGAGTTAACAGAGTTTTTTGAGATTCAATATAGTGCTCAGGCTTATGAGGGCGGCAATCTAACGGACGTGACCCGCTCACTAACCCTCTCGTGGCACGAGATACTCATGACACTCATGAGAATACCGTCTACTTTCTCGAGCTATGGCTTACAAAATGCCATTAATCGTTTGATTACTTCTAAAGCAGAAATAGACATCAAACAAGAAATGCCAAACGTTCATGCTGTCTCACGCTGCCAAATCTCTCAAGTTGATATCAATAATTTGCAACGTAAGCTGGTCGGTGCAAACTGGATACAACTGATGACTTATGGCACGCGGGTATCACAAGAGCTGTGGAAGCTTACCTTCTACGCAAAAAACCTACTGCAAAATCATACCTCAAGTGCGAATAAACAAGACTAGTAATGATTATTCGCTAGCGTGTTCAATAATAGTTATCTAAAACGTTCACTTAGGCATCACGACTACGTTTTGTAATACAAAGCATACGTGCAATACTTGTGAATATTCCTCAGACCCGTAATAATAAAGTCAGTCAACTATGCTAACAACGTTAGCTACTTTAGAATGATAACTATAATATTAATAATTAGGGAGAGCGTACGATGAGCAATGCTAAAAATGACAAGTTAAAAAGAGAGATTGATGGTCTAGAGAAGTCTATGCATGATGCTGATCAGTTTCATACGTTAGAAGAGCAAGTAGCAGATATGAAACGTCGCGGTATAGATCCTAGTAAGGTCTACAAAGATTTAGACAGTAAAGCAGAAGATGATGATTGGGGCGATGCGACTTGGAAAGAAAATGGTAAGTGGGAGCCAAAAACGGCTGCCGATCTAGATGACAAAGCTCGTGAAAACTGGGATGGTGACAACGGTCAGCCTAAGCCACCACCTATCGTCTAGACACGTATTTTAAATCAATCAGACAAGTTGTATTAATAATTTTCTATCAATAAAAAAGCCACGCTATCGTTAGCGTGGCTTTTTTGATGCGTTTAAATAGTATCACTTACCTTGCTACTATGAACCTTGGTCTATACGAACAAGTTTGATAGTGCCATCAGCGTCAGTAACACGGCGATAACGTGTATTACCAGAAGTTGATGAGCTCACTGATGGTTGAGACGAGTAGCTACTAGGAGCAGTCGTCTGCTGCTGAATTAATTGTCCCATGCGATCAGCAGGTGCAGGATTCAGAGGTTTACTGTTTGCAGGCTGTCCGTATTGAGTTTGACTCGGCGCTGCATTGCCAACGATGGCGCGATAGAATTTCTGACCTGCGCGACCGTCAGCTGGGAAAATGCCACGACTAGTCTGGTATTGCTGGATAGCGGTACGGGTATTGTCTCCGATGATGCCATCTACACCGCCGATATCATAACCTGCGTTTAGCAACGCTTGTTGAATGTCTTTTGCTTGTTGACGGCTGATACCAGGATCAGCGGTTGGCCATGCCGTGACAAAATCAGTTTTGCTACTGTCTTCACGAGTGATTAGGTCAGCTAGGTGAGCGATTGCCAATGCATAGTTTTCTGATGCATTGTATGAATAAAACGTGTCGAAGTTCTTACCGACTAAGAATGCAGGACCTTCAATACCAGCGGGTAATAAGAGACCTGCGCTGCTTAAATCAGACGGTAGAGAGCCACCATTCGCAAGTGTTATGCCTTGGTTACTCCAATAGCTCATCGATTTTTTGTTTTTACGGTCAGACGCTGCCCAATAGCCATCAGGTAGTTTGACTTCATAACCCCAAGGTTCGCCTGAGCGGTAGCCACGCTTACTCAAAAAGTTGGCCGTGGAGGCGAGCGCATCAGGAACATTGTTGACCAAATCACGACGGCCGTCACCATCGAAATCAACAGCCAACTCTAAAAAAGTACTCGGCATAAACTGCGTTTGACCAAAGGCACCCGCCCAAGAACCGGTCATGTCATTTGGCGCAATATCACCATTTTGGACAATTTTTAGCGCATTGGCATACTCGCCTTGGAAGTAGCTTTGACGACGATCAAAGCATGACAATGTTGCTAAAGATTCGAACAGGGGTTTTTTGCCCAATGTCTGACCGAAGTTAGACTCTACACCCCATACACCGAGTACATGCTCAGCTTTTACGCCATAACGTGATTCGATTTGGCGTAGGGTGTCGCTCCACTGGCGTTTGGCACGGATACCATCTTCTACACGCTCTTTGTCCACTAGTGCTGAGAGGTAATCCCAAACGTCTTTTTGAAACTCTGGCTGATAATTAAGAGACTGAATCACACTAGGATCAGGCTGGCTAGGACGGTAATTGTTAAAAGTAAAACTGTCCACGCCACGGAATTTGCTAGAATTTTTGAGACCATCTAAACATTGTTGGAATTCAGCATTTGATAAATTTGGGGCATCTGCTGTAGCAGCTTGGGCGGTGCTAGCAAAACTAAGCCCAACAGCGATGCTAAGTAGCGATAAGTTAGAAAGTGAAGTCAAACGCATGGAAATATCCTATAAACATCGAAACAGTCATTGAGAAGTAAAATAAAGTAGGTAAAGGCAATATATACCTAGAGTAACCAATCTAAATAATAAAGAAAAGGTATCGCAGGTCTAAGGCTATAAATAATTACGATAGCTTGATATAGGTGTGAGGTTAGAAGAGGGTTTTTAGATGAGTTTAGGCTTTTTCTCAAAGCAATAGCATTCCTCAGCTGTGTTTTAAGTTGTTATACTGATTAGTAAGAATATTCACCGAAATTGATAAAATACTTAAATATTTACTACCTATAAAAACAAGGTAAACAATGAAAGTCAAACGCTTGCAACTACAAAACTATGGTCGCTTTGAAGATTTAAACATAGATTTTGCGCCAACGACTGAAAAGACAGGCAATGTCACTGTAATCGTGGGCAATAATGGTGCGGGTAAGTCGCAAATTTTGCAGGCTTTGGCTACTGGGCTGAGTTCGTTTGTAAACGGGGTTTTAGATTCTAGTGGAGAACCTACTACTAGAACTAAAGCTGACAATGATTTTTTAAAATTTCCACATGAAGGGGAGTATATTAGGCAATCGCAAATTAATAATGCTAAGGACGATGTATCATTGAAACTGTCATTTCTTGATATCAAGGAAGAACTCAAAAGTATAAAGGTAAGTGCAACTAGGAAAGAAGTTTTAAACCCTGCTATATATGGTATAGATGATGAGGGTTTTAACTCTTTGATAGAACAGTATGCGAATATTTTTGGATACAATAGAGAAGCTAGTCTCCCTCTAATAGCGAATTACACAATTGATAGAAATGTTGAGATTAATAGTATAGATGCTAGTTATAGTTTTGTACTAAGTCAATTATCCGCATACAAAGACTTTTTAAATGCAGGTAGCAACTATGAGGAATTTTTCCAATGGTTTCGCGATAATGAAGATGTTGAGAATGAGATAAATAAAAATAAAGTTCAAGATGAAGAATTGAATAATGCTGAGAGTGAGTTGTATAAGTTAAGAAATAAAAAAGAAATTATCGAAGAAATGATTGATGATGTGGAAGCTGAAGGAGGAGCAGTTTTATATCGTAGCTTAGTTAAAATAACCGCTGAAATAGACGATAAGCAAAGAGAAATTAATGAATTATTCATTAGGTCTGATATTTTAGCTGCATCAATTATTAAAGGTTTCAAAAGTCAACTAGACTATGTTAGAAATGCAGTTGAAAGTTTCACTAGTTTTAAGAATCTTCGTATTCGGCGTCTAAATAAACCAACAATGATATTAGAAAAGAATGGTGGAGAGTATGATATTAATCAATTATCCCAAGGGGAAAAATCTCTACTAGCTTTAGCCGGTGATATCGCACGTCGATTAGTTATACTTAACCCTAGCCTTGATAATCCGCTAGAAGGTGAAGGCGTGGTTATGATTGATGAAGTGGATTTGCATCTTCATCCAAAATGGCAGCATGATTTGATTGATAAATTCGTCGCTACTTTTCCGAATGTTCAATTTATCCTAACCACCCATTCACCACATGTTATCAGCGATAGGCCTGATATTTTGGTTTATGCTCTTGATAATGGTGAGCTAAATCAAGTATCAAATGTTTATGGTGAAGACGTCAATACGGTTTTAACTAAAGTATTTGATGTCTCAATCAGAGATCCAAAAGCACAAAAAGATTTCGATAAAGTTGCAGAACTTATTTATCAGAAAAAGTTTGAGAGTGCAGAGAATCACATTATAAAATTAGAAAAACAGATGCCAGAGAATTTAGAATTACTACGCTGTCGATTGCATCTCACTCAAGCCCAACTTGCAGCAAAAAAAGAGGGCTAGCCAGTTATGCAAAAGATTAATAAAACAGGGACTATGCCCGATATAACTGCTAAGTGGATTAAGAAATATAATACGCTCAATTGGAACGACTTACCTTTTGATGCAAGACAAGCTTTGAGAGAGCAGCTACATGCTGAACAGAAGGGAATTTGCTGCTATTGTTGTAAAAAAATAACTACGAATTCCAATGATGTTAGTGTGGAACATCTGCAAGACAAACATCAACATCCAAAACTACAGTTTACTTATGAGAATTTACTGTTGAGTTGTATCTCAACTAAACATTGTAATCAGACAAGGCAAAGTAAAGAAATTAAAGTGCATCCGTTGCATATTGATTGTGATGACAGCATTAAAATGAATCCTTTATCAGCTCAGTTGATTGGTGATAAACATAAAAAAGATGCTGATGAGTCAAGCGATATATTAAAATTAAACCATAATGAGTTAATTAATCATCGAACTGATTTAATTAAACTGGTTCAAACCTATCTACCAGCATTTGATATATGTGATGATATCTATCAGTTGAAAGCAAATAGCACTTTCAAAAATAGCTTTTTAGAGTTGGTTAAAGATTTTCCGCAGTATAGAGAACTTGAGTATATTGTAAATAAGTTGGCATAATACTGTTGTTTTAAACCGATGCTTGCTGTCTTTCATGTAGCAAGCATCGCTTATTTTTACCGTTACCCAAATCTAACTACTTCCCCAAAACCTTATCCAACTCATCAACCAGCGTATGAATGCGCGCCGCATTTTTACCCAAATCACTCTTACCAATTCGTGATTTACTGCGAATATCGACTAAGCGATCACTATTATTATCGGTCACACGAAGCACCACATCATCTTTAAAACCAAACCAAGTAGAGGTGTCGGTTGCTTCGATGATGCCTTTGTCAGCATCAGTATTGATAAGCTCCCACCCTAAATTTTCAATGGCTTGTTTGGATGCTGCAATCAGTTCAGGTTTTGATTGAGAATAGGTCAATGTTTGAAGGTCAGGATAGGCCGTACGTTGTTGTTCAGCCACTTCTGCACCTGCGTACGCTACGGGATTCGGTGCATCTGCACGTAATGGTGCAATCGCGATGAATTCAGGTGGATTCACCAAATCAGTAGAAATATCGTGAATAGGCGGTACATTTTTGGCTGTATTCATCATGCTAAGTGGGATAGCGATTGCAGTGATAGCAAGTACGGCTGAAGCTAGTGCGCTCCCAATACTGGCTGTATTGCGTTTAAATAATAACTGTATAGCCAATAATACCAATGCGGCAATACCAGCAAACAACCCGAATTTAAACCCTGTAAATGCAGTGTCTAATGCTACAACGCCAAACTTATACATTGGGCCTGCCAGAGCGACTAGCAGAATAGCAATTACACTCATTAGACCGACTATCATTTTCATTCAATTTCTCCATTGCGATTTAGCAGTGTGTTAAAGGTTATATGATTTTTATTTATTTACTACTCAACAGCCAAACGTGCTCTGTGACGTTGATATCAGGCGCGGAGCCTATAGAGGAAGGCTCACTTGCTAGATCACAGATTTGATAATACTCGCCATAATACTGTTCGAGTTGTTTGGCACTAATAGAGAAGGGTGGTCCATTTTTTTTACGCTGATCGTAATTTAGCGTGAGTAAAAGCTGTGGTGTTATTTCGTTGGCAGCATCAACCTTACTGGTATCGCTACTAAGTTTCCGCACTTGCTCACTATATGTCACACGCAAGTCAGCTGGTAGGGCGATTAATGCCGCCTTATCATATATTGCGTTGATGCTGCCGATATCTTTAGCGGTCAGTGCAAAGATATCAGCGACCCATAAAGTGATGATCTGTCCCGACAACTGACCTTGATAGTATTTAATCGCTGGACTATCTGCCTGTTGATAGACAGTAGGTTGGATATTGTGCTCAGCAAAAAATTCTTGTACGGCTGTTTCGACCAACTCAACGCCCACCACCTCATAGCCTTGCGTCGCTAGCCAAACCATATCGATAGATTTACCACATAACGGAACGAAAACTCGACTACCAGCAGTTAGGTTTAGGCGGTTGAAATATTCAATTAGCAAGGGATTGATCGCAGATTGATTGAATCCAATACGACCCTCTTGCCAACGTTTGTACCAAAACTCAGGGTTCATACTGTGATCCTCTATCTGCAAGTTTTTATATATACGGTTCTAATATTGATCTGATATATCTAAGGAATACATAGTAAAAAGCCAAACACCTATAGTATAAGTGTTTGGCTAACATCTAACATCAGGCTAAAAGATTTTGTGATTGAATATTATGTTATACAATTTAGCTAATCCTAATTCAGTTACACATAATTCAATTAACCATTTTAACTAATCATATAGTTACTAAATTCTTTACGCAGTTTAGCAAGCTTTGGCGGTATAGCAAAGTTACAATAAGCCTGTCCTGGGTTTCTGTTGAAGAAATCTTGATGTGAGTCTTCTGCTTGATAGAACTCAACGGCAGGATGTACTTCCGTCACCACATTGACACCCATATCGCGTAACTTGTTGATGGTACGGTCAACGGTCGGTTTTTGACTGTCTTCGGTGTAAAAGACCACGCTGCGATACTGACTACCGACGTCATTGCCTTGACGATCCATCGTGGTGGGATCATGCGTGGCAAAGAAGACATCGAGGATTACCTCTAACGGGACAATAGAGTCATCAAATTTTACTTTGATGACTTCGACATGGCCAGTCGTTCCACTACAGACAGCTTCATAATTGGCAGAGACAGCATCACCGCCCATGTAGCCTGAGACGACAGATTGCACCCCTTTTACCGATAAAAATACAGACTCGGTGCACCAGAAGCAGCCACCACCTAATACGATCGTTTGCATAATTTTTTCCTATTATTATAAATATGGGTTAAGCGCTATATTTGGTAGTGATGCTCTCGTTTTTCAATGTTTCTTTCAAACGCCTCATTACCCTTGGCACTATTTATTCAGTTTCGTAGGTTATTCAGCTTAGCAGGCAAGCCAAAGGCGATAAGTAACAAACAGTAATGTTATAATGGGCTTTTGATATCTTACGTCTTTATCAACTGATAACGACAAGCGAAACTACCAAGCAAAAACTACCAAGTAATCCCTAATTTCAGTTCTATTCTAAAAAATGAGTCATCCCATGAGCCAATCCCAGTCTGCTATCAAACATGACACCCTATTTGATAAACCGTTTACCACGCCACTGGATAAGGCCGCACGCTTTTCGTTTGACGAGCAAGTGGTGGCTTGTTTTCCTGACATGATTCGCCGCAGTGTACCTGGTTATGGACAGGTATTGGCGATGCTACCCATATTCGCCCGTCGTCACTGCAAGTATCGCCAGCAGAGCGATAGCGGTCAACGCGTTAGTCGCGTTTATGACTTGGGCTGTTCATTGGGCGCCGCCAGTATGACGCTAGCTGGTGAGTTCGACCCACAAGATTTACAGATTAAAGCAATTGATATTTCGCCCGCGATGACGACCGAGGCAACCACGCTACTGAGTGAGAATTATCCTGAGCATGACATCGAAGTGATCACAGCAGATATTCGCGATATTGAGCTTGAGCCGTGCGATATGGTGATTTTGAACTTGACGCTACAGTTTTTGCCAGCTGCTGATAGGGTTGCAGTACTAGAGAAAATTTATGCGGCATTGAGCGAAGGCGGCATATTGGTACTGACTGAAAAAACTCATGCGTTTGATGAGCAGTACGATGCATGGTTGGTTGAACGTTATTACGACTTCAAACGTGCCAATGGCTACACCGAGATGGAAATCAGCGGCAAGCGTAATGCGTTAGAAAATGTGCTGATTACTGACACATTAGATGAGCATCATGTACGGTTAGATCAAGTTGGCTTTAAACGTCATCTGACATGGTTTCAGTTTTTGAATTTTGTCTCTGTTGTGGCGTTTAAATAATCCATACTTTTGACACAGTTATTTCTTAATCAATACGGTAACCTGCTTTTATGCTCAACGACACTATCATCAACGCCGAACGCGAATTGTATCTAACCCTACTAGAGCTGGCACAGCAGCAGCCGAGCGCTTATGAGTGGCTTAAACGATTACCAACGTGGCTAGGTGATATAAAAGATAAAGCCAACTATGCGCACGCGCCTGCCTACCAAGCGTCAGTCGCTCGTTTGCCAAACTTAGCTGTCAATCATGTCGATCTAAACAGTGATACATTGACGATTGAGGCAGATCTAAATGAGTCTCAGCGTAAACAAACAACAGCACTATTAAAGCAGTTGATGCCGTGGCGTAAAGGGCCTTTTCAGATTGGTGGACAGATCGGCAGTCAAATTGGCGATGATGAGTCAGGTATTAAGATCGATACCGAGTGGCATAGTGATTGGAAATGGAAACGCGTTGCGCCGCACTTGAGTAGATTAGACGGTCGCCGCGTATTGGATGTGGGCGGTGGCTCTGGTTATCACGGTTGGCGCATGGCAGGGGCTGGCGCGGATACCGTTATTATTGTTGATCCGTCATGCTTGTTTTATCATCAATTTATGGCGATTCGTCATTTCGTTGGTGCCGCAGACGCTAATGATGCAGGCAGCTATCGGACGCATTATATTCCTGTACCACTGGAAGCACTGCCTGAGCACAGCCAGTTATTTGATACGGTATTTAGTATGGGTGTGCTCTACCATCGTCAGTCGCCGTTTGAGCATTTACAACAGCTTAAAGGACAGTTAGTCAAAGGTGGTGAGCTGGTACTTGAGACGTTGGTGATAGAAGGTGATGCCAATACTGTACTGGTACCGCACGATCGCTATGGACAGATGAATAACGTGTACTTTTTACCATCGGTCGCAGCATTAATTGGTTGGCTAGAGAAAGCAGGTTTTTCAGATGTGCGCTGCGTCGACGTGGCAGTGACCTCGACTGAAGAGCAACGAAAAACAGAGTGGATGACCTATCATTCTTTAGCAGACTTCTTAGATCCTAATGACTCTACTAAGACCGTTGAAGGATATCCTGCTCCCATGCGTGCGACTTTGATTGCCAAAAAATAGCATTGATGATGGTAACTAACATAAGGAAAGTACTATGAAGACATTGAAGACATCAAAGACTTTGATTGTAGCTACTATCAGCTTGCTCTCGCTACCTGCCATGGCTGGTTATGGAACTGTATCTGAAGGCTGGGGCTTTGTACAAGACGACTGGCAAGTGGTTTGTGATAATACGCGTACTTGTCGAGCGGCTGGATACGCCAGTGAAGCGTCAATAGATACGCCTGCCTCAATCTTGTTCACAGCATTGCCAAAAGTAGCTCTACCAAAAGCGAAAATCCAGTTTATATCAGAAGTGCCGCTAGATGACCTTAAACGTGTTGAGCTTTGGCTGAACAACAAAAATTATGGTCTGCTGCAACCCAATAAAGAAGACAGTCTATTATATGACTTATCAGCCAAACAGACACAGGCCCTGCTTGATCATGCCCGTGTCGCGACCAAGATAGTGGTTAGAGCGGATGACAATCAATGGCAGGTCAGTGATAAAGGCATGTCGGCAGTATTGCTTAAGTTGGACGATGTGCAAGGTCGGGTAGGGACATCGATAGCATTGGTCAGTAAGAGTAATCCAAATCGTCAACGTCCTAAAGCAGCCTTGCCAAAACCAATCATTAAAAAAGCACTTACGTATTCAGCAAAAGATAACAAAACACTCACTCCATCAAAGCTGGCGTATTTTCAGAAAAATATTGATAAGTGGGTCGATATTAATGCCGAGCAGCTTATAGGGTCTAAGGACGTGATGGGCGATTGTGAGCTAATTAACCCAAAAACTGAAACATATCAGCGAATGTCAGAGTATGGCTCTACGATGCTTGATTGGGAATTTATACCGGTTGATGATAGCTATACGTTAGCCGCGCATACTTGCTGGCTAGGCGCTTACAATTCCAGTAATGGCTATTGGCTCATTAATAATGCAAAACCTAGCAAGCCTATGCTTATCACGACAGCAGGGAATGATTATTTTGATGGTGAGATTTCGGCCACTCACAAAGATAGAGGCATTGGTGATTGCTGGAATCATACTGCATGGACATGGAATGGTGAAACGTTTGCTAAGAGCGAAGAGTCTAGTACGGGAATGTGCCGAGGTTTTGCTGGTGGAGCGTGGAACCTACCAACTTATATGAGTCAGGTCATAAAAAATGATGCTAAAGCTCAGTAGTTTTTTTGGTCTAAGAGGCTTTGACTTAAATGACTGATACTTTATCAAGCGCAGCAGTCATAGGCCATATATCGTATTTTTAGTTGTGCTACTCATGTCCTAAGCGATATCAAAGGATAGGGATGAAAATGGCTAATTAGATTAACCATTTTTTGAAAGCGACTTCCATGACTATCTTAAGGATAAAACCAACAGAACCTGCGCCTAGGGCTAGAAATATCCAAAAAGTACCAGCACGCCCAGCTTCAGACGTTTTAGAGATATCCCACATAATAAAAAACAAGAAAGCGATGAATATCGGCAACAACACATACAGTCCCCAACTGGTGACAGTACTGGCGGCAATAGCAAACATGGCATAATCCTATAATAGAGTAGTAACGCGTCTTCTATATTTTAGAAGAGCTGTACAAACCATTATTATAACGTGGAAGCAGTCAGGTATAAACGACTGCCCAGTATTGGGCAACAGTAACGCTACAATTCACGTTATGAGTTATTTATCAGTTTTGCATCGTTGATATTAGTCAGCCCAAATCCTGATAACGGTAAGATTTTAGTGCTAATTTCGGCGCAAATGGTGCAATAAAGCGCAAAGATTGTTATATTTACAGGTTACTTATCTTTTTACATTATTCTATCCCTGCAATATCGGTCGCTATTATAATAAGCAGTTATCGATTGCTCGCATTCGCACCGTTTTTGTTGTTTATTTAATTGAGTTCAAATTCCTATGTCACAAGCCCAAATTGATACGCTTGCATCCCTATTTAATGATGCAATTCAAACCCTACAAGCAGATGGTACGCTACCAAGCGATTGGCAAAACAACAGTCAAATTACCCGTACGAAAGATTTAAGCCACGGTGATTTTGCCAGTAATATCGCGCTAACGGCAGCGAAAGCGGCCAAAGCCAATCCGCGTCAACTTGCTGAAAAAATTGTCAGCGCATTGCCTGATAATCAAGATATTCGCCAAGTAGAAATCGCAGGTCCAGGGTTTATCAACGTATTCTTAAACTCAGAAGCTAAGTTTTCCGTATTGGACGATATCTTTACATTGCAAGATCGCTTTGGTTTGAGTAATCAGTTTGACGGTCAAAAAGTCCAAGTTGAATTCGTCTCTGCCAATCCAACGTCAAGTCTGCACGTCGGTCACGGTCGCGGTGCTGCATTTGGCATGAGCGTTGCCAACTTGCTAGAAGCCATCGGCTATGACGTCACGCGTGAATATTATGTCAATGACGCTGGTCGTCAAATGGACATATTGGCTACCAGTACATATTTGCGCTATCTACAGCTAAATGGTGAAGAGATAATTTTCCCAGTTAACGCCTATCAAGGTGACTATGTCAGTGACATCGCCCAAACGCTAAAAACACAGCATGGCGATAGCTACGTACATAGCTTTGCAGACGTTGCCAAAGATGTGCCAGAAGACGCTCAGATTGAAATCAATGCTGATGGCGAAAAAACCGTTATCTCAGGTGATAAAGAAGCGCATATCGATGGTTTGATTGCCAATAGTAAGTCTTTGCTAGGTGACAGCTACGCGTTATTTTTAAACGCAGCATTGAGCAGCATTCTGGCGGATATCAAAGACGACTTAAATGACTTTGGCGTGAGCTACGAGTGCTGGTTTAGCGAAAGATCTATCGATAGCGAGATTGAGCCTGTTCTACAGATACTAGATGACAAAGGCTACCTATACGAAAAAGACGGCAACATCTGGTTTAAATCGACCGATTTTGGCGATGAGAAAGACCGTGTGGTACGCCGTGCCAATGGTCAGTCGACGTATTTTGCTTCTGACATCGCTTATCATAAAAACAAGTTTGATCGCGGCTTTGATAAAGTCATTAACGTTTGGGGCGCAGACCACCACGGTTATGTCCCACGCGTAAAAGCAGCGCTACTAGCCCTTGGGATTGATGCTGAACGCCTTGATGTGGTGCTTGTACAGTTTGTCGCGTTATGGCGCGGTTCTGAAAAAGTACAAATGTCTTCACGCTCAGGTCAGTTTGTGACCTTGCGTGAGCTACGTGCCGAAGTTGGTAATGATGCTGCACGATTCTACTATGTAGCGCGTAAGCCTGAAGTGCACGTTGATTTTGACTTAGAACTTGCCAAATCACAAAGTAAAGACAATCAAGTGTATTATATTCAGTATGCTCATGCGCGCGTTTGCCGAGTGTTAGAAAAACTGGCAACTTACGATTTGACCGTAGATGATGCCGTTGGTTTGGCACATCAAGACTTGCTAAGTGCGCCAAATGAAGACGAACTGATTAAACTGTTAGCAGGATATCCAGCGACGTTACTTCGTGCAGCGACTGGTTACGAGCCGCATGTCTTGACCAACTACCTAAAAGAGCTGGCGGCATTGTTCCATGGTTGGTATGACACCAATCGTATCTTGCCTATGAGCCTGACATCGGGTGAAACGCCAAGTAAGGATGAGCTAGACTTAATGCAAGCACGTTTGCGTCTGTCAAAAGCCGTTAGACAGGTACTGGCAAATGGCCTTAGTCTGCTAGGCTTGTCTGCACCGTCTAGCATGTAGTACTCTTCTAATATGTGACATGAGTATAGACAGCTGATAGCATTAATTCGATGATGATAGTTAAATTCAGTAGGGAGAACGAGATCCATGCTAGCCAAAAAACCTAAAGGCGCAACAGAAAAGCGCAAATCAAGTAGCGTATCAGGCTTATTGTGGATGTTTGTTGGGGCCGTATTGACCCTTATGATCGGGGTATTTATCTACCTCTCACCATTATTCAATTTCAGCCCCGCTGATGGTAGTGCTGAGAACGATTCTGATCGCCAAGTACAGCCACGTGTGGATACTGATACCGACAATGGCGATTATGAATTCTATGATATTTTACCTAATCAAGAGATGGCAACCATCCCTGACGAAGATATCGCTGACATTGATAATGATCAAATAGGTGATATCGGTGCGTTTGAACCAGACGTCGTTGTGACTCAGCCAGAGAGCGATGCAGGTAGTACAGGAACGGGCACCTTTGGTGGTTCGGAAAATGCGACTGTCGAACCTGCTGGTGATAATAGTGCTGGTAGTAACAATGCTGGGTCGAGTGAGGATATCGTCGTCGTTGAAGAAGATGCAACTTATGATGGTACGCCTACCACTAGCAACAGCAACGCCACGCCTCGTAACAATACTGCGGGAGCAGGCACAGCCAGTGTCCAGGCTGCCAAACCTGCGGCGACCTACATCTTGCAGATCAATAGCTTTAGTGATGCAGATGAAGCGGATCGTCGCCGTGCACAAGTACTGATGGCGGGTGTCGATGCTAGAGTGGTCAAAAATACAACAGGTAATGGCTTGCCAATTTATCAAGTCATCTCGCGTCCTTTGAATAACCGTCAAGCAGTAACGACGGCACAGCAGCGCCTACAGAACAATGGTATAGACTCTATTATCGTTGAACAGCGTCGCTAGGTTCAGTCGTTTACAGTTATTGTATTTATAAAAAAAGCGTCGTAATGACGCTTTTTTTATCTTTTAATTTTACTAAAAATTTTAGCTGTTTCATCCTATTAAAACGTCTACAAAGAGTATGGTTATGACCGTATCTAACTCAGTAACACCGCAAACAGGCATTATCAAATCATTCTTTCAAAAATACTTTATCGATGCTTTTACTGGCATGGCTTTAGGGCTATTTGTCACGTTGATCGCAGGTCTGATTATCTCGCAAATCGGTGGCTGGTTAGATTTGCCAGCATTGGTCGCGGTCGGAAAGCTTGCCGCGATATTAATGGGTGCTGGCATCGGTGTAGGTATCGCTTATTATCTAAAAGCACCGACACTAGTGATGCTTAGTTGCCTCGTAGCGGGTATGCTTGGTGCCCATTCCGAAGCACTAATGGCAGGAACGCTCTTTACGCCGCAAGTGGGTGGACCTGCAACCTTTGTAGCACTGCCGGGCAATCCAATTGGCGCTTATCTGACTTCTGTGTTTGCTTATCGGGCTGGCAGTTGGGTCGCTGGTAAGACGAAGCTTGATATTTTGTTGGTACCTTTGATTGTATGCGGTATTGCTCTCTTAGTCTGTGCACTGCTTAATCCACCTATCGTGGCAGGAGTTGCTGCTATTGGGCAGGGCATTCAAGCAGCCACTGAGCTACAGCCACTCTTAATGGGTATCATCATCGCTGTAGTGGTTGGTATTTTATTGACCCTACCTACGTCGAGTGCAGCCATTTGTATTGCGATTGGACTTGGCGGCTTGGCGGGCGGCGCGGCCGTGGTAGGCTGTGCAGCGCATATGATTGGTTTTGCGGTAGCCAGCTTTAAAGACAATGGTGTGAGTGGCGTCATCTCTCAGGGATTAGGTACCAGTATGCTACAAATCCCTAATGTACTAAAAAAGCCCATCGTTCTTCTCCCTGCGATCATTGCTAGCGCTATCGTTGGGCCTATTGCGACTGTTGGATTTGGATTAGCTTGTACGGCGACAGGAGCGGGTATGGGTACAGCAGGATTGGTGGGTGTGTTTGGAGTTATTGAAGCGTCACAAGAGATTATGAGCACTGGTCAGCTGTGGACAGCGATTATTCTATTGATGTTTGTATTGCCTGCGGTGATTGCAGGGTTGGTGGCTTATATTATGCGCCGTATGGGCTGGTTGGTCGCTGGTGATATGAAGCTGCCTTAATGCTTGGAAGGTTGAATTGAAATATCATCAACAGTCTCCAAACTCAATCTTATCCTCAATCGATAATGGCAACTCTTAAAAAAGCCCAGCTACGATTATAGCTGGGCTTTTTATATATAGGCATAAAAAAGCGCCTGAACTAATTTAGCCAGACGCTTTTTTAGTAGTCCGTTAATGATAGCGGACTATTTAAATCAACTATAACTTAAGCAATTTTAGGCACTTTACCTTCATTGATAACGTCCGCATCGACCGTTACTGTTTTAGCATTTTCCATAGAAGGTAGCTCATACATAGTCTCAAGCAGAGCGTTTTCTACGATAGAACGTAGTCCACGAGCACCAGTTTTACGCTCCATTGCTTTTTTGGCGATGGCATCTAGTGCTTCTTGCGTAAAGCTAATCTCAGCCCCTTCCATGTCAAACAAGTACTTGTACTGTTTGACCAGTGCGTTCTTAGGTTCGGTCAGGATTTGTACTAGGGCCGCTTCATCTAGCTCTTGCAGTGCCGCAAGTACTGGCAGACGACCGATTAGCTCAGGAATCAGACCAAACTTGATCAAATCTTCTGGCTCGACTTCTTGTAGCAAGTCTGAGCTGCGACGGCTGTCGTCTTTTGAGCTGACATCAGCGTTAAAGCCGATACCACCTTTTTCGGTACGCTGCTGAATGACTTTATCAAGTCCAGCAAATGCACCACCAACGATTATTAGAATGTTGCTAGTATCAACTTGAATCAACTCTTGCTGTGGATGCTTACGACCACCATGCGGCGGGATAGCAGCAACCGTACCTTCAATAAGCTTTAGTAGCGCCTGCTGAACACCTTCACCTGATACGTCACGAGTGATAGATGGATTGTCGCCTTTTTTGCTGATTTTATCGATTTCATCAATATAGATGATACCTTGCTCAGCTTTGGCCACATCATAGTCAGAAGCTTGAAGTAGCTTTTGTACGATGTTTTCAACGTCTTCACCAACATAACCAGCTTCGGTCAAGGTCGTGGCATCAGCCATCGCAAAAGGTACATCTAGCAGACGAGCCAAGGTTTGGGCAAGTAGCGTCTTACCAGAACCAGTCGGACCGATTAGCAAGATATTACTCTTAGCCAATTCTACCATTGCATCGTCAGCGCCAATTTTAGCTTTTTTGCTGTCGTTGGCTAGCGTCTGGCTAACTTTTAGACGTTTGTAATGATTATAGACGGCCACAGCCAATGCTTTTTTGGCAGCGTCCTGACCGATAACATATTCATCAAGCTTGGCACGCAGCTCTTTTGGCGTTGGTAGTTTTTTATTGACCCAAGAGGTATCTACTTCGCTATCGTCATCACCGTGCTCTGCACTGTCTGCGATTAAGTCAGTACATAGCTCGATACATTCATTACAGATATTGGCATCATCAGCAGCAATCAGTTGCTGTACATCGCTTTTGGCTTTACCGCAAAACGAACACTGCGGGGTATTATCTTCTGCCATAAAAGGCGCTCCTAAAATTCAAAACTGGTTAGTTTATTTGTAGTATGTCGATTATCGTATCCATTCAATTGTCATACCCTCTAATAGTTGGGTATGACATTGATAACGGTTTACTGTATGGCAAATAAACTATAAAAGGTCTTATGATGGCACTCTCAATGAAGAGGCATCACGTTAATGCTTAGATTACAAAGATTCAGGACGACGCTCTAATACTTCGTCAACCAAACCATACTCTTTGGCTTCTTGTGCATCTAACCAATAATCACGCTCAACGTCTTTTTCAATTTTTTCTACTGGCTGACCAGTGCGCTCAGCTAAGATACTATTTAGACGTGCACGAGTTTTAAGGATTTCACGAGCGTTAATTTCGATATCAGTTGCTTGACCCTGCGCGCCGCCTGAAGGCTGATGAATCATAACGCGAGCATTAGCAAGTGAGTAGCGCTTGCCTTTTTGGCCAGCAGCCAATAGGAATGAACCCATGCTGTAAGCACCGCCCATACAGATAGTAGATACTTCAGGTTTGATGAAGTTCATGGTATCAAAAATAGCCAAGCCAGCGCTTACTGAACCACCTGGTGAGTTGATATACAAATGGATATCTTTGTCAGGGTTTTCAGCTTCTAAGAATAGCAACTGGGCGACGATAAGGTTAGCCATGTTGTCTTCGACCTGACCGGTCAAGAAGATAACGCGCTCACGTAATAGGCGTGAAAAAATATCAAACGAGCGTTCACCGCGTGAGGACTGTTCAACCACCATAGGTACTAAAGCCGCTTGGGTGGTTTGTACTTCTTTGTGCGCACTCATCAGCATATCAAAATGCGGGTTGGCAGTGATGCGATCATAATCTGTCATAGAAAAGTCCTATCGATAAATGTATAAAATAAAAATGGATTGAATGATTTTATTGTCTGGTAGTTTTTGACTAATGGGTTGTTTATAAGGGGGCTGCGCTCACTATTCAAGCCTACAAAATTGGTTTGTGCATAAAATAGCTGAAAAAGTGACCCTCTGATATTGCTAGGACTCATTGTTTATATTGAAACGGGTACTAAAAATACGTCTAAAAGTAGATAAATACTATCTTATCTATTATCAGGTCGTACTGATATTGATATAGTCATTCCACTATAAAAGTATTACAGCGTTAACCTCGCTTGAAGTATGACATATACATCTGCACTCGGTTGCCTTGTACTACTTTTAAATTGAATCGCCTATAGTACCTGTATCGACAGTATCTATATCGATACAAATAGCGTAAATCATGTCTGACCTGACTTTTTAACATAGAATACCTGATTAATAGCCCTATAATCCACCCATCTTACTGACTGAGCCTGCAAATAGTTATGCGTTTAGTATTTTTGCTTATTTAATGTCCTCAGAGGATATTGCGCTAACAGTAGCGCTAAAAAATGCACTGTTATGGACAAAATGTACTGTTATGGTGCAAATACCTGCTGATTTTATAAATAACTGAGGCTCAAAAAATATTTAGAAAATAGCTAGAAATATACGGTTATTTTTATCGTCTAATCCAAAAAAGAAAAAGCACAGACAAATCAAGGTTTTGAGTTACTAAGGCTTTATGTTTGGTTATCTGCTATCAAGGGTTGGCATAATGCTTGTATCAATAAAAACATTGACGCTTTTATTTATCATGGTGCGCTGGGCACGGTAAATGGTGTACGCTGTATTTCTTCGTTATTATTCTGATATTACTGTCGCTAATGAACTGTAATTAACGATTGGCAATAGAGTCTTAACGGATAGCAAATGATAGTTGTCACATAAAATACTGAAACATATTCAATTGGTAAATGAGTATATAAAATGAGTTGGGCCTCTTTTTTAGCATTAAGCTTTGACACTGTTAGCAGGACAAGTACGGCCAAAGAGGGTACGGCTGATAACTCAAAGACGCGGCTGTATCATCGTAAGCACACGGGTGCCTTGATGGTACAGCGTGCTCTGTATCCTGAGCCAAGCGTACAGCAGGGTATTTGTCACATACTGATGTTGTACCCGCCAGCTGGTATCGCAGGCGGCGATACGCTGACCATAGACCTAAATTTAGATAGTGGTAGCCACGCTGTTATCACCACACCAGGGGCAGGTAAGTGGTACGGCAAAGACAGTGTCAGTCAAAAATATAAAGTTTCGTTAGGCAGCGACGATACTCACCAAAGTATGAGTCAAGACGAGATAGCTGATTATGCTAGTCAACATGTACAGGCCAAACTCGTAGCACATACCCGTTTAGAATGGCTACCGCAAGAGAGTATCATTTATAACGAAGCCAATATGCATGCAGTGAGTCGCTTCGATTTGACGGATTCCTCTAGTCTACTAACATGGGAGATTAGCGTATTTGGGCGGCAAGCTTACGACGAGCAGTTTTTGCAAGGGCATTATCATACTGGATTGAATATTTATCGAGAAGGTAAAGTAATCGTTGCTGAGCGAGTGGCACAGGCAGCGCAAAATCGTTGGTTTACCTCAAATTTAGGATTAGCGAACCAGCATATTTATGGATCGTTTTGGGCAGTACCCAGCTTAAGCGATGTTCATGACAATCTTGCACTCTCCGCGTCTCAAACCACGCAATCGACCGAAACAGCCCAAGCAACTATCAAGCAGTCATTGACCCGCTATCTAGACAATACCGTAGCAGCATTACGACAAGTCATTGCTCAAGCACAACTGCCTGTCTACTGCACGCATAATTGCCAAGCGATCAATATCCGCTACATCGGCTCAGATGTACGTGGTTGTTTTGAAGCGTTTTATCAGCTGAGAGAAGTCTTGCGAGACCATTGGTGGCAACTTGAGCCTTGTCGTCCACGTATTTGGGACACCTAATACGGCCACTTTGAATAGTGAAATTAAGATATATTGCGACTATTTTTAATCGATATCATATGCTTTGAAAACCTCTAATCTGCTATAAATATAATGATAAGTACAACAAGGAATTATCATGCACCTGACCCCAACAGAAAAAGACAAACTCATGCTATTTACCGCTGGTATGGTAGCTGAGCGTCGCAAAAATCGCGGTGTTAAGCTTAACTACCCCGAAGCCATCGCTTATATCAGTATGCTGCTGATGGAAGGAGCAAGAGATGGCAAAAGAGTTGCCGAATTAATGAGTGAAGGCGCTACCTATTTGTCTGCTGATGATGTCATGGAAGGTGTCGCAGAGATGGTAGATGAAGTGCAAATCGAGGCGACCTTTCCTGATGGCACCAAACTGGTCACGGTACATAATCCCATCGTGTAACGCTGTATACCATTGTTATAGCACTGAAATGCTCACTATAAAATAAGGCGGCTACCATGCAAGCAGGTGAATACCAAATCCAAGATGGCGATATTATCTTAAACCAAGGGCGACAGGTGCAGACCATCAGTGTCAGCAATACTGGTGATAGACCTATCCAAATCGGCTCGCATTATCACTTTTATGAAGTCAATGATGCCTTGAGTTTTGACAGAGAGCAGACTCGGGGTTTTCGTCTCAATATTATCTCTGGGACCGCCGTACGTTTCGAGCCTGGTCAATCGCGGGAAGTCGAATTGGTAGCATATGCTGGCAAGCAAGATGTATATGGTTTTGCGGGACGCGTCATGGGCGCCGCTCATCCAGGCAAAGCATCAGAGAGCGCCACTGATAAAAAGGCAACCGCTACTTCGCAGAAGCGAGTCAGTCGTCGTATTTATGCTGAGCATTTTGGCCCTACCACAGGCGATAAAGTTCGCTTAGCCGATACCGAGCTTTGGCTACAGGTTGAGTCGGATTTAACCAGTCATAAAGATACTGCTGTTGATCAAGCAAATACGTCGCAAAGTGGTGATAGTAGCAGCAAACCTATTGAAATCAAAGGTGAAGAAGTCAAATTTGGCGGTGGTAAAGTCATCCGTGATGGTATGGGTCAAGGACAATTGCTAGGCGCAGAAGTTGCCGATACAGTTATTACCAATGCATTGGTCGTTGACTATACGGGCATCTATAAAGCAGATATCGGTATCAAAGATGGTCGTATCAGTGCCATTGGCAAAGCGGGCAATCCTGATATTCAGCCTGCCATCGATATTCCTATTGGCGGAGCTACCGAAATCATCGCTGGCGAAGGCAAAATCCTGACAGCAGGTGGCGTCGATAGCCATATTCATTTTATCGCGCCTCAGCAGTGCGAGACAGCGCTGATGTCGGGAGTGACTACGATGCTAGGTGGCGGCACGGGGCCAGCTCAAGGTACGCTCGCCACTACCTGCACACCAGGGGCGTATCATATTGCCTCGATGCTAAAGTCTACTGATAGTATTCCTATGAATATTGGCCTACTGGGTAAAGGCAATGTAAGTGTACCAGAACCGATAGCTGAACAAATCGAAGCAGGTGCCGTGGGACTGAAGCTACATGAAGATTGGGGTACAACGCCGCAAGCCATCGATAACTGCTTGAGCGTTGCTGACGACTATGATGTGCAAGTTGCCATTCATACCGATACCTTAAACGAAAGTGGCTATCTTGAGAGTACACTAGGCGCGTTTAAAAATCGCTGTATCCATACTTTTCATACTGAAGGGGCAGGCGGTGGCCATGCGCCCGATATTCTAAAGGCTATTGGCGAGTCGCATGTGCTGCCATCATCTACCAACCCAACGCGACCATACACCGTCAATACCATTGATGAGCATCTTGATATGCTGATGGTTTGTCATCACCTGAGCCCTGCTATCGCTGAAGACGTAGCCTTTGCTGAGAGCCGTATTCGTCAAGAAACCATCGCCGCAGAAGATATCTTGCATGACTTAGGTGCTATCTCGATGATGAGTAGTGACTCGCAAGCCATGGGCCGGGTGGGTGAAGTAGTCATCCGTACATGGCAAACCGCGCACAAAATGAAAGTTCAACGTGGCCATCTAGTACCAGATGCAACGGCCATCATTGAAGATGAGCAACAGTACATCACTTTGACAGATTATGACCAAAGTGCGAACAACGATAACTTCCGTATCAAACGTTATATCGCAAAATATACAATAAATCCTGCGATTACTCACGGTATTAGCGATATGGTCGGCTCCATCGAAGTGGGTAAATGGGCAGATATAGTGCTATGGTCGCCCAAGTTTTTCGGGGTAAAACCTGAGTGCATCATCAAAGGCGGGCTCATCGCTGCGGTACCGATGGGCGATATTAATGCCTCTATTCCCACACCTCAGCCTGTGCATTATCGTCCTATGTTTGCGTCGTATCCCAAATCTGTCGCCCAAACCAGCATTACCTTTATGTCGCAAGCGGCGATCGACAAACAAGTAGATAAACAGCTTGGATTGACCAAAGTGATTCAGCCAGTACACGGTATCCGTAAAATTCGTAAAAGCGATATGCGCTTTAACAGCTACTGTCCAGATATGGACATCAATCCTGAGACCTATGAAGTACGCGCTGATGGTAAAACACTCACCTGTGAGCCAGCTGATGTACTACCCATGGCACAGCGTTACTTTTTATTTTAGAGCTTATGATGCATGTTTATAGGATCTCTAGGACAGTGAGCCATAAACCATGTATGCCAATGGTCAGTTGGTTTCTTGAGTGAGATCGTATCTTTATTCCCAAAACTTTTACCATCAATACTATTGACCAATAGTTTGAGCAACAGTAAACAGAGCCTTATCTTTATGAAAATATTTAATACCCGTTTAGGTACGCTTAGCGATACCCAAAAAGCGCAATTGGCAGAACAGTATCAAGCCGAAGATTACCTGCTATTAGATTTTGATACTCGTCAGCATTCTCGCTTTAGAGCCATTACTGTTTCAGGCGAGGCGGTTGGTGTTGATCTGCCTCGTACAGGCGGATTAAAAGGTGATGATGTCCTTATCAATGAATCAGGGGAGTTGATGCAAGTCATCGCCAAGCCACAAGCGGTGACCAAAGTAACGGCTGCTGATAATTTTCTTTTGATGAAGGGCGCTTATCATTTGGGCAATCGTCATGTGCCGCTGATGTTTGAGCAAAGTTTTGATCAGGATGATACAGGCTATGCGCTGTATTTCGAAAACGATCATGTACTTGCACAAATGTTAGAAAATCTTGGTTTACATATCGAGTCTACGTCAGTGCCATTTGAGCCTGAGACAGGCGCTTATCAAACGGGCCAAGGGCATTCGCATGGACACTCTCACTCCCATGCATACTCGCATAGTGATTCTCATAGTCATAAGGAGAGTCATGACCATAGCCACAGCCACAGCCACGGACATCAACATAGCCATAGTCATCATGATGGTTGATACCAGCGATCAGCCTACTCAGTCTGCCCAACTTGGACAGCTATTGATGCTGGCATCTAGCAATTTGCCTATCGGTAGTTATACCTATTCGCAAGGTGTGGAGTCAGCAATTGAGTCAGGGGTTGTCTCTGATGAAGCCAGTACGCTTACATTTATGCAGGACTATCTAGCGCTCGCTGTCATTGGCTATGAGTTGCCTGTATTAGGGCTAATAATGTGCGCGCTCACCCAAGGTCATGAAACGCTAGCAGCAAATCTAGCACACGATTATCACGCTGGTCTCGAGAGTAAAGAATTTGTATTAGAGTCGCAGCAGCTAGCACAAGCAATGGTGTCTTGGCTCAACGAAGTGCTGAGTCTTGGTATACCGCCCGAAATACCTGAAGATGGATTTTTGCCGCTATTTGCTCATATTGCTCAGCATTGGCAGCTGCCATTAGCGCAGTCAATGACTACTTATGGATTTGCCCAATTAGAGAACATGGTGCTCGCTGCTGTGAAGACAGTACCGCTAGGACAAATGGCAGGTCAGCGTATCCTTTGGCAATTACAAAGCGATTTGGGTGCTCAGGTTGATGCTCTAAGTGATGACGTACAGCATGCTTGTGATGCTTTACTCATGTCAACAAACACGGCCAATACTGTAGGTAATAGTGAAGAGTCAGACTGTCAACAGTTATGCCAAGACCTCTATGAATCGCTTAATATCTCGAATAATTTGCCCAATCTGGCTGTTCTTTCGAGTATGCATGAGGAGCAATACAGTCGATTGTTCCGCTCATAACTGTATTTTTATTTCTATTTATACTTATTAATATACAAACTGTTTTAGGAAATTAATATGTCTCTAACTCCGCTCAAATCAAAAAATTCTCACGCTGCACCAGACGTACAAACTGATAGTGATAGCCAGAAACCGTCTTCTACTTTATCGTGCTTACGCCTTGGGATTGGCGGGCCAGTTGGTAGTGGCAAGACTGCTTTGACGTTAAGACTATGTCAAAACCTGCGTGATACGGTCAATATGGCAGTGGTGACCAATGACATCTATACCAAAGAAGATTCGGAGTTTTTGACCCGCAATGATGCCATGCCTGCTGAGCGTATCCGCGGCGTAGAGACGGGCGGCTGTCCGCATACCGCTATCCGCGAAGATGCTTCTATTAATCTGACTGCGATCGCTGAGCTACAAGCGACTTTTGAAGGCTTGGAGTTGATTATTATTGAATCAGGTGGCGATAATCTAGCAGCGACGTTTAGTCCAGAACTGTCTGATTTGACCTTATATGTGATTGATGTCTCTGCAGGCGATAAGATACCTCGTAAGGGTGGCCCTGGTATTACCAAGTCTGACTTATTAATTATTAACAAGACTGATCTTGCGCCAATGGTTGGCGCGTCGTTAGAAGTGATGGAACGCGATGCCAAAAAAATGCGCGGCGATAAGCCATTTGTATTTAGTAATATGAAAACAGGTGATGGGCTAGACGAGATTATCGCCTTTATTAAAGAACATGGCATGCTTGCTTAATCGTCATATTTATCGACATTTAGAAACCAATGACAACAATAAGGACAATACTCATGACACAACGCTCAGACAACGTTACCGTAATGCAAACCTCATTATCTCGTCGCAAAGCAGCTAGTATCACAACCTTGACGATGATACCGCTATTGCCTTCATTGGCGCAGGCGCATTCAGGTCATATTCACTCGACTACCACGCAAGCGCCGTCATTTTTAGGTACGTTGCAAGCAGGACTGATGCACCCAGTGACAGGCCTTGATCATCTGTTTTTGGCATTGGGTATGGGCATGTTGTTTTATGGTCTACAAAAGCAGCGCTTAGGGATGATGTCATTGACGGCAGGGTTGTCATTAGGCGCGATATTGGGCACGGCTGGCTTGCTGATTGGTGGTATTGGGTTTGCTGCATCGTCTGGAGTTGTCGAAGCGGTAATATCACTGTCGGTGGTTGTATTGGCCATGGTCTTAATGAGCCAAAAAAGCAGACAAGAAGCATTCTCTGCACAGACGCAGATAGCACGTACGCCAAGCATTCAGCAAGTATCAATGTTTGGTTTTGGTGGTTTGGCAGTTTTTCATGGGCTGGCTCATGCGATGGAAGTGCCAGCGAACGTTGGTGTGGGCGGTCAGCTAGGGTTTTATGCAGGAATGATGGTCACGATGTTAGCATTGTATGCCGTGGGTACGCTGATTAGTCAGCAGCTACAGCAACGTTTGGGCTATAGCTTATGGTTACAGCGTGGAATCGTATTATTGGGATTAAGTGCAGTATTTGCACCTGTTTTGGTATAAAACGCGCTTCATATTACAAGTACGACGCTTGTAGGTTCAATAGTTGTGGCTGATTTTATCTAGTTAACGAACGCCATAAAAAATGCGCCCCTGATCAAAAGGTCGGGGGCGCATTTTATGTTTGATAGCAAACTAAAGCATGTCCAAAAAGACAGTTTATGCCATCAATTACATAGCTTGTTGCTGCTGTTGCTGAGCAGCTAGCAAGTCTTGGTAGCTAACTTCTTTGTCAGTTACTTTGCCTTGTGCAATCAGATAATCTACTACTTGGTCTTCTAGTACGACAGACTCGATGTTAGCGCGCTGTTGTTGATCGTTGGTGTAGTACTCGATGACCTCGCTTGGATCTTCGTAGTTTTCAGCAGCTTCTTTGATGAAGGTTTCAACACGCTCTTGGTCTACTTCTAGACCTTTGGTGTCGATAACACGGGCAACGATGATGCCAAGACGGGCAGCACGTAGCGCTTGCTCTTCAAATAGTTCATTTGGCAGCATGTCTTTATCGAAGCTATCAGCATTCGCGCCGAACTGCTGAGAGAAACGTTGCATCATCATGTTGCGTTGACGCTCAATTTCTTGCTCTAGCATAGCGTTTGGTACGTCAAACTCGTTCTTTTCTAGTAGTGCATCAAAAGTCGCTTGCTTAACTTGGCTACGCGCAGCGTTTTTGATTTCGCGTTCCATGTTTTTGCGTACGTCTTCTTTCAACTTCTCAACGCCGCCTTCTTTTACACCGAATAGCTCAAGGAACTCTTCGTTGATTTCAGGTAGCTTAGATTTTTCAACCAATTTTACGTTGATTTTGAACTGTGCTTCTTTACCAGCTAGGTTTTCAGCTTGGTAATCTTCTGGGAAGGTTACTTCGATGATTTTTTCTTCGCCAGCTTTCATGCCTTTGATGCCAGCTTCAAAACCTGGAATCATTTGGTTGCTACCGATAACCAATTTGAAGTCTTCAGCAGAGCCGCCTTCGAATTTTTCGCCGTCGATAGAGCCTTCAAAGTCAAAAGTCACTTGGTTGTCTTTCGCAGCCATGCCCTTTTTCTCAACGAATTCTTCACGTTGCTTTTGTAGGTTTTCGATCATGGTGTCAACGTCTTCTTCACTGACTTGTGCAGTGTGACGCTCAACTTCGATCTCATCGATACCTTGTACGTCAACTTCTGGGAAGATTTCAACAGTGGCTTGATATACCAAGAAATCATCTTCAAGTTTTACGTCGTCGATGTTAGGCATGCCAACAGCACGGATGTCTTCAGATTTGATTGCTTCAAATACAGTATCGCGGATGACATCGTTGATAACTTCTTGTTGAATGCCAGCACCGTACTGAGAGCGGATGTGTGACATAGGGACGTTACCTTTACGGAAACCGTCAATTTTGGCAGTTTTCGCAACTTGGCGAATACGGCCTTCAACTTTGTTTTGAATTTTTTCAACGGGCACTTTAACCGTGAGCTGGGTTTCTTTATTAGATAGCTTGTTGGTTGTGACTTGTAAATCTGTAGCCATGTTAATTACACCTTTAGGATTAAGTAGTACGTTTGATTAATGAAATAGTACTTAGGGTTAAATGGTAATAGACAGACCGCGCCTCAAATTACGGGCATGTACGACGGGCTGCCGTTGAAATAAATAGGGGATAGCGCACAACGTCAAATTCAGTGCCAGTAGCAATCGCCGCTGATACAAAAAGGTGAACCTGCTGAGGTTGTCCATGCTATCAAATATCGATAATAAACCGTTAATGCACCGCATAATAACGCTTTTTGGTGAATTATACAGCCAAATAACGGATTTCAACAAAATTTTAAAAGTAGAACAGTATAATCTATCTGTTTATTAAAGTAAAAATTATCTCTTTGATAGCATGTTTCCTTATGTTGCTTGCTATTTTATATAAAGATTTAGCCATATCTATAATCAGTAAATCAGACAACGGATAAGAAACAGCGATAAGGTTGTAAGCGTAATATGAGTATCAAGTGCACTTGTAGATAGTTATAAACAGAACAGCTATAAAGTATTTATAAAGGTAGCTGCGCCAATAACTGCTGGATTGCCTGACCACGATGACTGATGCTGTTTTTATCAGCAGCGCTCAGACTGGCTGCACTGGCTTGCAGGTCAGGTAACCAAAATAGTGGATCATACCCAAAACCACCGTCACCATGTGGCGTATCCAAGATTTCGCCATGCCACAATCCTTGGGCGACAATCGGTAGCGGGTCATCAGCATGACGTACCATTGCCAGTACGCATACAAACATACCTTTGATCGGAGCATCTGGCTTCGCTGCGCGGATAGGCTGCAAGTCAGCGATGAGCTTGGCATTATTTTTACTATCATTGCCATGCTCACCAGCATAGCGAGCAGAGTAAATGCCCGGTGCATTACCTAATACCGGCACACAGAGCCCCGAGTCATCAGCGATAGCAGGCAGTCCACTGATGCGGCTGGCGTGACGGGCTTTGATAATAGCGTTTTCCACAAAGCTTAGACCATCCTCAATCGCATCGTCAATATCGAGCTGACCTTGCGGGACAATCGTCACGTCCAAGTTCGCTTCAGCAAATAGTCGTTTAAACTCAGCCAGTTTGCCTTTATTATTACTGGCGAGTACCCATTGATTATCTGGTGTCGGTTGGGTAGCAGTTAACGTAGTATCAGTGGCGCTCATAGAGTCAGTCCATTATATGAAAATGATGAAAAATTATTATTCGCGTGGGTTTTATTTACCTTCTGTAGCGCTAATCGGTAAATTGTTTGTCGATTGAAATAGTTATGCTAACAATGATAACGCATGAGTTTGAAGCGGGAACAGTTGCTGCTTAATAAATAACCAATCGCTATACAGATTGTACGGTCTATAACATTTGGTAACTGATATTATTGGTGACTATTGCTATAATGGATACCAAGCTACAGTGAATTATATCTTATAGCTTATGAACATTAAGTTGATAAAAGTCTATAAAGTCAAACGCTTGACTTTTGGACTAAGAATAATAGTAAGAAATAACCGCTAGGTTAATTTTGGATTCATAATGATACGTGATATTGTATTAATCAGTACGGCGTATCAAGCGACAAAAGTCACTTCAAACAATAAACTCAGCCAATTTAGCTCAATACTATTTACGTCTTTAATGTGCGTCTTTTTAGGGTAAATCTGTTTTTAGGCATACCTACTTATAGAGATACTAACTTCATTGATATTCGTTTTAGAAATAGAGAGTATGAGTGGCTAAATAAGCAAGGATAAAATAATTATGTCAAACATCAAACTACCAGATCTTCCATATGCAAAAGACGCGTTAGAGCCACATATCAGTGCAGAGACGCTAGAGTATCATCATGACAAGCATCATGCTGCGTATGTAAACAAGTTAAAAGACTTGTTACCAGGTTCTGGCCTAGAAGACAAAACATTGCCCGAAATCATCGTAGCGACGGCTAAAGATGACAGCAAGCAAGGTATGTTCAACCAAGCAGCTCAAGTATGGAACCATACGTTCTACTGGAACTGCATGACGCCAACGAACGGCGGCGGTGAACCTACTGGCGATCTAAAAGCGAAAATCGAAGAAGATTTCGGTAGCTACGACAAGTTCCGTGAAGAGTTCAAAAACGCAGCATTGACTCAGTTTGGTTCGGGTTGGGCATGGCTAGTCGCTGATAAAGTCGGTGGCAAACTGTCAATCGCCAAAACGGCTAATGCTGATACCCCACTTGCACATGACCAAGTTGCTGTATTGACTTGTGATGTATGGGAACACGCCTACTATGTAGATTACCGTAACCGTCGTCCTGACTATGTTGACACGTTCCTAGACAAGCTAGTGAACTGGGACTACGCAAACGCAAAATATAAAGGTCAAGATGCTGGTGTTGAAGAGTAACCTTTAACAACTAAGTATTTTGTTGATAAAAAGGATGCCGTAAGGTGTCCTTTTTTTTGTGCCATAATTTTTTGTTAACAGGGGAGAAGCAAGTTATAGAGAAGGCTTTCACCCATAAACATCTTCTATTTTGTAAATGATAATCATTTACAAATAAACTATTTTACGCTATTGTCAGTTAAAGACTAAATCTATGAATAATGAAAACTGCGAAGGACAAAATCTATGCAGCAAGTGTAAAGCGCTACTGAGCTTGACTTTATAGTATTGAGATTCATAGTGTTTAACTTCACAAACTCACTTTCCTTATCTCATCCTCAATTTTATGGATAAAATTATGAATAAACAAAATATCGGCCAAACTGTTTTAGCACCTATGATGGCTGTTTTTTCTTTACTATTTATGAGTACTAGTGCGATGGCTCATCCAGGACACGATCATGGGGCTAATGAGTCCATGCTTGTACATGTGCTGTTTTATGGTGCTATTGCGGCTGCCGTTGCGTTTGCTGTGTTTATTGCATACCGTCAATTTAGTAAGAAAAACGAGAAATAAGCAACGCGCATAACGATAAGACAATAACAATCATAGCGATAAGACAATAAGGAAGTTTATTATGCTCCATACTCTTCTCACAAAACTAGATAGTGCTCGACCTTTTGCCCAAGTTTCTGCCCACTGTGATATCCCGTGTGGTATTTATGACAGTACACCCGCTCAAATTTTTGCGTTAAGTGTACTGCGTTATTGTCACCAAATTGAGGCATTAACCGACAGCCGTGCAGATCAGACTAAACTAGTACGTTTGGTCGCTGACAAAGAAAAGCATGCTGAGTCTGTCAAACATGAAGTACGTATTATTTGGGGTGATTACTTCAAAGGTCCATTGCTAGAAAAGTACCCAAATATCCATACACTAGCGCATGACATCATGCTCGCTGGTTCTGCTGCCAAACAGCATATCGATGTGGAAAATGCTCAAAAATTGGTTGATTTGGTCAATGAGTTTGCGGCAACATTTTGGGATTCAAAAGGCGTAGAAACCTACCGTGCCGTTTGCCCGTATGAGCCAAAAGTAGAAACCGTTTATCCCAAACTAGGCTAAGTTGTATACTTAATATCAGCTCAAAACAAGATTACATGAAATTTAAAGTCATGAAAGTCATTGGTAACAGCATGCACCCGACCCTTGAGTCGGGTGCTTTTGTATTGCTATGTCAGCATACTTATTTAGTGCCGTCTCCTGCTGTATTGACCGATTCAAATAGATGTCTGTCTCGTCTATCTTTAAAGTGTCTATTATCTGATAAATTAAAATTAAAGGTAGGCGATATTGTCGCAGTAAACCATCCAAAATATGGTCATATTATCAAGCGAATAACTCAGCTAGAATACAGTCTGGCGTCCAAAAGTACAGACAAGCGACCACAGAAGCACCACATCACGCGTCTGCGTCTAAAAGGCGATAATCATATTGCCAGCACTAGCGAAGAAGCGATGGGCTGGGTAGAGGCCCATAACCTTATCGGAAAGGTGATTTATCAGTTAAATAGATAGAAAAAAGCCCATCATTAAGACAGGCTTATTTTATAATATTAATGTGGTGTTCAAATTTTACAGCAGCGATTGGTTAAGCTACGCCGCCATTTGCACCAATGTTTTGTCCAGTCACCCAAGCTGCTTCTTCACTCACTAAAAATGTCACCACACGGGCAATATCGACTGGTTCGCCAATGCGGTTAAACGCCGACATACCAGCGAGTTTTTCGATAGTTTCATCGGCTTTACCTTGATTGAATAATTCAGTATCGGTAGGGCCAGGAGAAACTGCATTGACGGTAATTTTGCGCTCACCAATTTCTTTGGCAAAGATTCTAGTCAGCTGCTCTATCGCGCCTTTGGTCGCACAATAAGTGCCGTAAGTAGGTAGCATCATACGAGTGGTGCTGCTCGATAGATTGACAATGCGGCCACCGTCATTGAGTTTAGTCGCGGCTTCACGCAATGTATTAAATGTGCCTTTTACATTTACCGCAAAGATACGGTCAAAATCTTCATCGGTAGTCTCCGCAATGGGTTTGTTATCCATTATGCCAGCGCTATTCACCAAGATATCTGGTCTGCCAAACGTGCTGATAGTGGCATCAAACATTGCTTTGACTTGTTTGGTATTGCTAACATCAGCTTGCACGGCAAAGGCTTCACCACCTGCCGCTTTAATCTGGCTTACGATATCATTCGCTGCTGCGTCATCATTTGCATAATTAATAACAGTTTTCGCCCCTGCTGCGGCGATTAATATGGCTATCTGTGCGCCGATACCTTTTGATGAACCGGTTACAATCGCGACTTTATTTTTTAGTGTTGTCATTATTATTCTCTCTATCATGGTGGATAAATATCAGCACACCTATGTGGTACTTCGACTGATAATTTCTGATTAACGATATAGACGTTAACAGTGTGCAAAGATAATGAGTAGAGAGGTTCTGTATTTGAAATTTAATATAAGTTCATTAATTGTGTCTGTGAAGATGCAAAGTATAAAAGTAAGAATGTTAGCGTTGAAGGGTAGGCTTTCGCTACTAAGGGTTTGGATGAGAAAAAAGGACACGGTGAGGTGTCCTTTTTAATTAGTATTTAAAACAATTTATTTCTGCTTATCTCTTTGTTTAATATGCTCTTGCGTATCTAAAGGGATTAAGTCTGCATAGAGTTTTTCTAGTTCTTTTGGCTTAGTTATCAGCTCATCAGCAATGAAATTTAAAATACTGAACAACTTCTGAGCGATTTCAGCATTGTCATCTAAATTTATTTGACCAGGATGCACAGCGTTATTCCCTATGACTCTTAATAAATCTAAAGCTTGCTGTATTGTGGGACTTAAGCCTTCTGATACCAACTCTTTTATATCATCGTTGATTTTCTTTCCGTCTTTCCCTATTTGCTTTAACAGCATTTGTAGAGCTAAGCGTAGAAGGGCAGTTGCTCCTTTCGGTGAATCAATCAAAATACTGGAAGCCTCAATATAAAGAGTCTTAATATCTTCATTCAAGTCTTCATTAGGAGGTGGAACCGTAGTTTTTTTAGGGTAAATAATTTCTTCATTTACCCATAATGTAAATTCTTCGCACGATGCACAAGTTGCTACTGAGAATTTTTTAGGTACAAAGTGATAAAGACGATCTTGAAAATTATTGTCAACTGAGCTTAAAAATCTCATGATATATTCTTGAGCAGTAACACTAATATTTGATCTATAGTTCAAATAGAGATGGTCGATGATTTGCATAGCTGTGATACCTGCTTCATTAGCATTAAACCATTCTTGAGTTGCAAAGGTCTTGCAATGAGGACACTGAAACTTGCTTTCTCTATACTTTGGTATCATTTGTTATTCCTTATATTAGTTGTACAGAACCACACACTCTGAGAAAAAGTCATAATTTGATTCACAAAACCTCAAACCCAAACTTACTCAATGCCCCACGCAGCATCGCGATATTATAATAAGCATGCGCATTAACCGTGTTTTGAAAGAAGATATAGAGCGTATCAAAGTGCTGACGCTGATTGGCAATCGCTTGTGCCCAGTCCTGCATCTCCGACTCACTATAACGATAATCATGACGATCAGCTGCACTCATCGCATCCCACCAGTTTAGATTGTTTCCATGCATACGCAGATAGCCAGTGCGCTCAGTGAATATCAATCGTGACGGTGGTAATCCACCAACTTTGGGATAGTCGACATTGCACCAAATTAGGCCTTGCTGTTGGAAACTATCGACCACTTGCGGCGTGTGCCAACCGTTATGACGAAACTCAATAGCAAGTGGATAGTCCTGAAACCAGCTAACGAGATTGGCCAGATAGAGGCGGTGCTCACGAGTACGATCAAAGCCATGTGGGAATTGGAGCAATAATGGTGCTAATGCATTTGCTTCGATAAGCGGAGATAAAGCGTTTAAAAATGCCTGCGCATGCTCGGCAGTGCCTTTGCGCGCATGAGTAAAATCTTGATGCAGTTTGACGGCGAACTTCAACTGACTATCGGCCTGCGCATAGGCTTTATCAATCATTCCAGTAAAGGCTTTTTGCCCGATGGGTGCATAGAATGTGCTGTTGATTTCGACTGCGCCGTATTGCTCGGCGTACTCACGTAAGAAATCGGTTTTTTTGGTGCCAGTAGGATATAGCGTACCAAGCAAATCGGTATCGCTATAGCCACCAGTGCCAAGATATATACGTGGGGTAGGGGAACTGTCCATGTTGACCACTCACTGCCGTTTTGGGTAATGAAATTTACTACGATATCTGCTTTCGATTGTTATTCGTCAAGCTACTTTTTACGTGACCAAAGCCACTCAATTAATGCCAGTAGCGCATCATTGTCTGTACCAATGTTATCGCTGTTATCGACAAGCTCGCGACTGATGGCTGCGCGTCCGTCATTAAATAGCGATTGCGCATAGCTGGTCGCATCATCGACGCCCATCAGTTTGACATAGGTAGACTTGTCTAGTTTTTCATCGCTACCCGCAGGCTTACCAAGGGTATCAGTCGTCATCGTGACGTCTAGCACATCGTCCTGCACTTGAAAGGCTAGGCCAATATGTTGCGCACACTCTTGTAGTGCCATACGTTGCGTGGCCGTTGCACCAGCACAGACGCCGCCCATGAGCATTGCCGCTTCTATCAATGCCCCTGTCTTGTCACGGTGGATCGCTTCCAAATCTTCCTGTGCGATACTAGCGCTGGCTTCGGCATTAAGGTCGAGCATTTGACCCGACACCATGCGTCTAGCGCGCGGAGCAAATATCGCCAATAGCTGGCTTGCGATATTCGCATCGAATGGCGCAAAGGTTGGCATCTCTGCAGTCAATACTTCAAACGCTAATGTCTGCAATACATCTCCTGCCAGTAGTGCTGCCGCTTCATCAAATACGATATGAGCAGTCGGTTGACCACGACGAAGTGCGTCATCATCCATGCAGGGTAGGTCATCATGCACCAATGAATAAGTATGTAGCAGCTCCACCGCCAATGCGGCACGGCGCGACATATCGTAGTCCGAGTCGTTTTCTAATATCGCGTCTAGATCCGTACCAAGGGTATCAACATCATCATTACTAACGTCTGAATATTCATCATTGCTGCTATTAATACTGGCAAAAGCGCTAGCCACCATCAATGGACGCACGAGCTTACCTTGTCCAGTCATGACATAGCGACAAGCGTCTATCAGTGGACTAGGGAGCTTGGCATAAGCAAACAAAACCTCAATATCTTGCGCCAGTTGGGCGCGTACTGCACCGTGAAATTGCTCAGTGCTTTGAAAAGAGACAAAGTTGACAGGAATGACGTCAGAAGAGGAAGTGCTAGAAGTAAAAGAAACAGTCATAATCCAACCATTTATAAAAAATATAATAAGAACGGCATTAGTGTAGCATGATAGATCGTACGGCTTATGTGAGACACCGTATCAATCAATGGTTTTTCGTGTTTTTTATCATGGCTCATACAGAAAGGAAGCGTTTTGACTGCAATATAATGACAAGATTTCGTTACGGTTAGATGATGTCACTCTTTGGTTGAATATGTTCTTATAAAAGAGCAAGCTAAGTTGATACGTTAATTTCATTTTAGTAGCTAAGTGACATTAAGTCATTAGCATTGACTTAGTGCCACTTATTGAGAAGTCTTAATAGACTGTCATTTCAAAGATAGACTGTCACTCCAAAGGTGGCATGCATTGAGCTAACAACACGAAATACATCTGAAATAACAATTCAGTATACATTTATTCACTAAAACACTTTTATCGTAAGGTAAATGCCTGCAAGTGATTTAAGAGTGACTTGCGAGTATGGCTTTAGCTTGTGACAGTTAGGGTCATAATCCCCTACACTAATTGACGTGAAAATGGTCTGGTGATTATTGTACTGGGTTTTTTCTCAGGGTGTTCAATCGTCGTCAATATTGAATGTTAAATGAGAAATCAATCAGTATTTTGAACATTAGTACCTGCAACAACCGTATATAAATGAAGCGTCATATGATGTCATGCAAGAGACGCAAAATACGTGCATCATTATGAGCGCTGGATAATAAAGACATCTTCACTCGTGAGCTGGTTCTATGTTTGTCTTTATAACATACCGAGCGCACAGTGCTATTACCCATTTTACTAACAGTAACTGGCTATTTATTTTAATTCAAAACGTAGCTTTCGTTATATAGAAAGGAGTTTCAAATGGTATACCAAGGAAATCGCATCACGGTGACAATGCTAGAGGATGGCATCGCCAATATGCAGTACAACGCCGAAAATGAGAGCGTGAACAAATTTGATGCCGAAACCAACAAGCAGTTTGGTGAAGCTGTCACCGCGTTAGAAAAAGCGGACGACGTAAAAGGTCTTATCGTTACTTCAGCTAAAGGCGTGTTTATCGCTGGTGCTGATATCACAGAATTTGTGGGTTCTTTCAAAAACTCAGAAAGTGAAATCAAAGATTGGGTTGTTCATGTTAATGACGCTTTCAATCGTTTTGAAGACCTACCATTCCCGAAAGTTGCTGCTATCAATGGCGCAGCGATGGGCGGCGGTTGTGAAATGACATTGGTCTGTGAATACCGCGTCATGAGTGACAAAGCAATCATTGGTTTGCCAGAAACTCAGCTAGGTATCTTCCCAGGTTTCGGCGGTACAGTTCGTAGTACGCGTATCATCGGTATCGATAACGCGCTTGAGCTGATCGCGACTGGTAGCCCAAAGAAAGCGTTGGCAGCATTGAAGCTAGGCTTGGTTGACGCGACTGTACCTGCTGATGACTTACAAGATGCAGCAATTGACCTAGTCAAAAAATGTATCTCAGGTGAGCTTGATTGGCAAGCAAAACGTGAAGAGAAACTGGCTCCAGTTAAGCTAAATCAGCTTGAGCAAGCCATGGCATTCAACAGTGCCAAAGGTGCTATTTTCGCTAAAGCCAATCCTAAGCAATACCCAGCACCAGCGTTAGCAATCGAAGCGATTGAGAAGCACGTCAATCTACCACGTGATAAAGCAATCGAAGTAGAAGCTGCTGGTTTTGCCAAAGCAGCTAAAACTCCGCAAGCAGAAAGCTTGGTTGGTCTATTCTTAAACGATCAATTGGTTAAGAAGCTAGCGAAGCAACACAGCAAACAAGCACATGAAATCAATGAAGCAGCCGTACTAGGCGCTGGTATCATGGGCGGCGGTATCGCATATCAAGCAGCCAGCAAAGGCTTGCCAATCATCATGAAAGACATCAAGTCTGAGCAATTAGACCTTGGTATGGGCGAAGCCAGCAAACTGCTTGGCAAAATGGTCGAACGCAAAAAAATGACCCCAGCAAAAATGGGTGAAACGTTAAGCCGTATCCGTCCTACTTTGAACTATGGTGACTTTGCTGAAACTGATATCGTTATCGAAGCGGTTGTAGAAAATCCAAACGTGAAGCGTGCGGTACTAAAAGAAGTAGAAGGTCTAGTAAAAGACGATTGTATCCTAGCGTCAAACACGTCAACGATCTCTATTACGTTCCTAGCTGAAGCGCTTGAGCGTCCAGAAAACTTCGTTGGTATGCATTTCTTCAACCCAGTACACCGTATGCCACTGGTAGAAGTTATCCGCGGTGAGAAATCATCTGAAGAAGCGGTTGCGACGACTGTTGCACTAGCGTCTAAAATGGGTAAAGTGCCAGTCGTGGTTAACGATTGCCCAGGTTTCTTGGTAAACCGTGTATTGTTCCCATACTTCGGTGCGTTTGATTTACTGGTTAAACAAGGTGCTGACTTTGCTCATGTTGATAAAGTCATGGAAAAATTCGGCTGGCCAATGGGCCCTGCATACCTAATCGACGTGGTTGGTCTAGATACAGGTGTACATGGCGCAGAAGTGATGGCTGATGGTTTCCCTGATCGCATGAAGCCTGACTATAAAGGTGCTATCCAGCATCTATATGACAACGAGCGTCTAGGTCAGAAAAACGGCGTTGGTTTCTATAAGTACGAAACTGACAAACGCGGCAAGCCTAAAAAAGTTGCTGATGAAGCCACTTACGAGCTACTAAAAGCCACGACTGACAGCGAAAAGCAAGAATTTGACGATCAAGCCATCATTGATCGCACTATGATTGCCTTCTGCAACGAAACCGTTCGCTGCTTAGAAGACAACATCGTGAGCACGCCAAGCGAGGCCGATATGGCGATGATTATGGGCGTCGGTTTCCCACCATTCCGTGGTGGTCCATGCCGTTATGTCGACCAAATGGGTCTAGATAACTACTTGGCACTATGTGAAAAGTACGCACATCTTGGCAAAGCTTATGAAGCGCCGCAAAAGATTCGCGACATGGCAGCCGCAGGCGAGACTTTTTACGCAACAGCGTAAGAGACCGTCATTACTAGGATGAAGTGCAGTACGTTTGCTATTTTTGCATGACAGCAATTGAGATGTTAATCGTCTCTAATAGCGAACGTACGATTATAGTTGGTTTAATTTAATACTAGTAAAAGGCAATCAAGCGCAACTGTACCTATCGTACTTTGAGCGAGATTAACGAAGTAATAGTAACAAATTGGGCTAACTACACTGACAATAAAAATTGAAAAGGAATGTGGTATGACAACTTTAAGTCCAAAAGATGTGGTCATCGTAGATGGCGTACGCTCGGCAATGGGCAAAACCAAAAACGGTATGTTCCGTCATGTACGTGCTGACAGCATGTCAGCGGAACTGGTACGTGCACTAGTAGAACGTAATGACTTTGACACCAATGATATCGAAGATATTATCTGGGGCTGTGTGAACCAGACGCTAGAGCAAGGTCTGAACATCGGTCGCAACATCGGTCTGCTAGCTGGTATTCCAAAAACTGCTGGTGGCCAAACGGTTAACCGTCTATGTGGTTCTTCTATGCAGGCGCTACATACTGCGGCGGCTCAGATCATGACCAACCAAGGTGATGTATTTATTATTGGCGGGGTTGAGCACATGGGCCACGTAGGTATGATGCATGGCGTTGATCTGAACCCTGCTGCTTCTAAGCACTATGCAAAAGCGTCAAACATGATGGGTTTGACTGCTGAAATGCTAGGTCGTATGAACAATATCACGCGCGAAGAGCAAGATGCGTTCGGTCTTGAGTCACATCGCCGTGCATGGGCTGCGACTACTGAAGGTCGTTTTGATAATGAAATCATCGGTATCGAAGGTCATGATGCGGCTGGCCGTCTGCAATTATGTACCGTTGATGAAGTGATTCGTCCAGATGCAACGATGGAGCAAATGCAAAAGCTACGTCCAGCGTTTGATCCAAAAGGTGGTACAGTAACAGCGGCAACCTCCTCTGCATTATCTGACGGTGCGTCAGCGATGCTAGTAATGAGTGCACAAAAAGCCAAAGACCTAGGTCTAAAGCCACGTGCCCGTATCCGTAGTATGGCTGTGGCTGGTTGTGATGCTGCTATCATGGGCTATGGACCTGTACCTGCTACCCAAAAAGCGCTGAAACGTGCTGGCATGAGCCTCGATGATATGCAAACTATCGAGCTAAATGAAGCATTTGCTGCTCAAGGTCTATCAGTACTAAAAGGTCTGAACCTAACTGACAAGCAAGACATCGTCAACATCAATGGTGGCGCGATTGCTCTAGGTCATCCACTAGGATGTTCAGGCGCTCGTATCACCGTAACATTGTTAAACGCAATGGAGCAGTCAGATACTGAAATCGGTCTAGCGACAATGTGTATCGGTCTTGGCCAAGGTATCGCTACTATTATTGAGCGTGTTTAATATTATTTATATAAACAAGATTATTTAAACACTTAGTAAGTAGCTACTCGCTAATAAAAACCTCTAGTCATCATGGCTAGAGGTTTTTTATGGGTAAAATTAATAGTTAGCCAGTTAGCCAGTTAGCCAGTTAGCCAGTTAGCCAGTTAGCCAGTTAGCCAGTTAGCCAGTAAATCATAGAGTCGAAAAACACAGTATTACAGCGATTAAAAATTATCTCCATTGACGCATTCATGAAACTATGACTAAATAAGAGATAGATGAACCATGGCACTGTTTATGATAATTCTAAAATAGTTTTTAGTTGCAACTGTCAGCCGTACAAGGAGTGTACTATGTCTACTATGATTAATGACCGTACCTATCGAATCGCTCGTGAGAATACCCAAGCAATGGTTGTCGATGTGCAAGAGCGTTTAACGCCGCATATCTATGATCACGAAAATATTGTCAAAAAAACCATTACCTTGATTAAAGGGCTGCAAGCGCTCAATATTCCAATCATGCTCAATGAACAATATAAAAAAGGCTTGGGCGATACCTTGCCAGAGCTGCGCGACGTACTTGAAGGAGACAATGCCAAGAGCTTTGAAAAGGTTACCTTTAGTGCCTGCGACAACAATGATTCATGGCATCATTTAGCGCAGCAGAACCGTAGTACCGTGTTGCTTTTTGGTGTTGAGGCTCATGTCTGCATTATGCAGACAGCACTAGATTTATTGGATAATGGTATGCAGCCTGTCATTATCGGTGACGCGGTGGGCTCTCGTTTCCCTTATGACAAAAAGCAAGCGATTCGCCGAATTCGGCGGGCGGGTGGGGTAATTAGCACTGTCGAATCAATCTTGTTTGAACTGTGCCGCAGCAGCGAAGATCCTGCGTTCAAAACTATTATCAATTTGATTAAGTAGGTGGTTAAGCTTTAGTTGCTTAAAGACTTGGATAAATAGGGATTCAATTTAACCATTTATTTTCTAACTTATAATAGATAGCGCTTGGTAAAATAAGCGCTATTTTTTTGATAACGATAATAGTCTTTTGGTCATTGCTAGATATCAAACTAACTATAATACTTGAGCAATGAAACTTAAAATCGCCAGAACTTATAAGCATTAAAACCAATAACTAGAGAAAATCAGAGAAGAACAATGTCGCAAGCCAGCTCTATATCACTCGCTCATTCCGAAGCTACTTCACATATCGAAATCGATGATGTTACTCATTTCTTATTAGAATTAGATGCGCTCAAGCGCGTGAATCGCCGCAGCTATGTCACACAGACCACTCGCAAAGAAAACTCTGCCGAACATTCTTGGCATTTAGCGATGGCCTGTTGGTCGATTGCTGAATTATTTACGCTAGATGTTAATCATGAAAAATTGCTGAAGATGGCATTAGTCCATGATTTGGGTGAGATTGATGCGGGCGATACTTTCTTGTATGCCGATACGCGTACTGATGCACACGTTGAAGAGCGCGCTGGCATTGCCAGATTACAACGTGAGCGAGGCAATGGCATTAGTGATTTAAGCGAGGTTTGGGAAGCGCAGGAAACAGGCAATAGCAAAGAAAGCCAGCTGCTCAGAGTGGTCGATCGCTTATTGCCATTTCTACTCAATCTAAATACCAACGGTAAAACGTGGATTGAGCTTGGCGTTACGCGCTCGCAGGTGGCAGGTGCACATGCATTTATCAAAGACAGCTTTCCTCCTATCCATAACTGGCTGTCACAAAATATTGAATACGCAACTCAGCAAGGATGGCTGATTGATGCGTAAATCTGCATAAGTAGCAGGCATAAAAAAATCCCAATTAAGCATGATGATTTACGCTTAACTGGGCTGATATTTTAAGTATTTTTATACAGGGATGCTATTGAGCGTTTGCCATTCCTAGCAATTGACCCATTTGCACGATGCTGCTGGCTTGCATACTATCTAACCAGTCAGCTTTTGCCGCTTTTGGTAGAACTACGATAGCCGTTGAGCCTAGATAGAAGCGTCCAAGCTCTTCGCCTGCAGCAAACTGCATGTCATGATCTGCCTCGAATATATCGTTAGTACGAGAAATCTTGCCAGTGGCAATGGTTTCAATACCAGCGACGATCATCGCACCAACCATCACAACAGCTGCTTTGCCATACTTGGTATCAAACATACAGACCAGACGCTCATTACGCGCAAACAAGTCTGGCACGTTAGCCGCCGTAGTATTATTGACCGAAAACAGGGTGCCAGGCACATAACGGGTCTTGGTCAACGTGCCAGTAAACGGCATATGGACACGATGATAATTGCTAGGCGCTAAGTAGATAGTCGCAAAGCTACCATCAGCGAAATAACTGCCGTCTTCACTGTCAGCAAGTAATTGACCGACATCATAGTGACGACCTTTTGCCTGTAGCAGTTTGTGGTCTTCGATTTGTCCTAGCTGAGAGATAATCCCGTCCGCAGGACTTACGATGCCGTTGGGACTTGCATCGATAGTGCGCGCATCTTCTTTTAATTCACGAGTAAAAAAGTCATTAAAGCTTTCATAAGCGTTAAGGCTTTGGCGTTCGTACTCATCTAAGCTGATATTATAAGCTTTGGCAAAGCTACGGATAAAGGTGCGTTTGACATAAGGGTGGCGACTGGCGGCCAAACGTCCCGCGACTTTACTGAGCTTTTGCTGCGGCACAAGCTGTTGTAAGGTGGTAAATACATTCATAATAAGGCTACCAAAATAAGGTGTAATATAATAAACAATAGGCAAGTTAATGACGGTATTTTATCATGGACAGCATATTATTGTATGGCCATAATCTGTTAAGGAATTAGTAAATGAAAGCACTCATACAACGGGTGAAGCACGCTAGTGTGGTCGTCGATCAGCAGTGTATCGGCGAGATTGGGCATGGGGTATTAGCATATATTGGCTTAGGGCACGAAGACGATTTTGCTGCTGCTCAGCGTATGATTGATAAAATACTGACCTATCGCATTTTTGAAAATGACGATGACCCGGCCAAATTTGGTAAACTGGATAAAAACGTTCAGCAGGTTGCTGGTGGGCTATTATTGGTCTCACAATTTACCTTGATGGCAAAAACAGACAAAGGTCGCCGACCAGACTTTGGTGGTGCGATGGCACCTGCTGCGGCGCAAGTATTATTTGAACAACTGGTCGATTATGCCAAAACTAAGCACCCGAACGTGGCAACTGGTCAGTTTGGTGCGGATATGCAAGTGTCGAGCGTCAATGATGGGCCGCTCAATTTTTTACTAGAAATCTGATTTTGGAGTGTCATCAAGCTGTCATAATTAATCCGTTTAATAGGTAGAGACTGGTGAGTATATATCGCCTTTTTACATGCTAGATTTTGTCCTCTAACACCGAGAATGTCCTATGTATAATGAGCAAATTTTGATTGTTGAAGATGAGCCTGCGATTCGTGAAATGGTTGTCATGACGCTAGAGATGGCTGGGTTTGATAGCTTGCAAGCGGCTGACGTGTCAGAGGCGCATCAGCAAGTGGTCGATCATAGACCGTCCCTAATTTTGCTAGACTGGATGTTGCCGGGTGACAAGAGCGGTGTGGATTTTTGTCGCATACTTAAAAACGATGAGCTGCTCTCTGAAATACCAGTCATTATGCTGACAGCAAAAAGCGAGGAAGACAGCAAGGTTCATGGTCTCGATGCAGGCGCAGATGATTATATGACCAAGCCTTTTTCGACTCGTGAACTGATTTCTAGAATCAAAGCCGTACTACGCCGCAGTAGCGCGATGAGTAGCGACAAACCTATCGAAATTGGACAGTTAAGTTTAGATACCAAGAGTCAGCGCGTGACAGCTGCAGGGAAAATCGTTGATGTTGGTCCCACAGAGTATCGCCTATTGGCATTTTTTATGAGTCACCCTGAGCGCGCCTATACACGAACGCAGCTGCTCGATCAGGTATGGGGCGGCAATGTATATATCGAAGACCGAACCATCGATGTGCATATCAAACGTCTACGTAAATTACTGCGACCTTATGACTGTGATACATTGATACAGACAGTACGTGGAACAGGCTACCGATTTTCTAGCCTGATTGAGCCAAGTTAATCTTGTACAAATAATGCCGCAGCAATATAAAGGCCGCGGATAGTGGTAAGGATAAGAAATGGACAAGATAGCGCCAGCACAACGTGAGCAATCAGCTTTACTAGAGCAAATATCTACTCAAAGTACAGCGGAGCAACTCAAAAAAATCGGCAGTGCACTACGAGCCTTGCGCGATGCAGTGATTTTGCTCAATGATAATGACGGTCTAGAATGGTGGAATCAGGCGGCACAAGACTTATTGCTGCTACAGCCAGAGGATAAAGGTCAAAATATTTTTGACTTCATTACTGTACCTGAGTTTCGTCAGTATTATGAAGGTACAACGATACCTAACGATGGCGTCCATATAGAGTCATGGCGAGATCCTAGTCGCTACTTGAAGTGCGAACTGACCCCTTTCGGTGATGAAAAATTGCTGTTTGTATATGACGTGACCCGCCTGCGGCACTTAGAGCAAATGCGTCAGGATTTTGTGGCGAATGTCTCGCATGAGCTTAGAACACCGTTGACGGTAATGATGGGCTATCTGGAGAATTTCTCCGATCAGCCAGATATGCCGCCGCAATGGCGTCGTGGTTTTGAGCTGATGACGCAGCAAACTGCCCGTATGAACAGAATCGTGAACGACTTACTGCTACTGTCTAAGATTGAGATTGAAGAATCGCACGAGTTGCATTACATAGATATGACTAAGCTACTAACCAATATCTACGACGATGCACAAGCGTACAACCAAGCGTACAAACACATTATTCATTTGCATATAGATACCTACGATGGACTATACGGGTCAGAGATGTACTTGAATAGTGCGCTATCCAATTTGGTAATCAATGCCATCAAATATACGCCAAAGGGTGGCAATATCACTATCAGTTGGACAAGGACGTCTGATGGCTGTCGTTTCGCTGTCGAAGATGATGGCATCGGTATTGCGCCAGAGCATATCGCCCGTTTGACAGAGCGTTTCTATCGTATTGACAAAGGCCGTAGCCGTGCAACAGGCGGTACAGGATTGGGATTAGCGATTGTAAAACACGTATTGCATCAGCACGAAGCACAATTGCAAATCGATTCAGTAGAAGGGGAAGGGTCAACATTTAGTGTGGTATTTCCCTCAAACTATGTCAGATCTGCTACGGCCAATTAATGTAATTTTTGGCCTATATTAGCGTTCGTTTTTCGGCTTCAGTTTTTTGATTAATATAAACCTACCATTATCCCAACTCAGGATAGCGATATATTTTTCTGCATCCATTAATTCTTTTGCAAAAGCGGATAAGGATTTACCGCACTGCCATTAATGTAGATACCATAATGCACATGCGTAGGCGTCCCTTTTGCATTACCGCTATCACCCACATAACCGATCACATCACCTTGATTGACCCAGTCATTGGGGGAGATGTCAGCATAGTCCTCTAGATGAGCGTAGTAATGTCCTGCGCCACCAGGCCCTACCACCACGACCACGCGCCCACCCAAGGTGTTCTCACCAACCTTGCTTACCACGCCTTGCGTGGTCGACTGCACGGGAGTATCACGCGGCGCAAAGATATCGATGCCTTCGTGGGAGCGGCCTTGGCTACGTGCCGCGCCCCAAGTGTCTGTTAGGTTCCGCTCTGGTAGTGGACTGGGCAAGCTATTTTCGGTCGGCAGTTCTTGTTGCAGTAGACTCAATTGCTGCCATTTGGCAACCACAAATGACTGCGTTTGTTGACTGATACTGGGGAGTAGCTTATCAAAGATAAATAATAGTGCTAGCAATACGACAGCCTTAATTAAGAGGCTTATTAAACGACTGAAAAAAGAAGGTCTGGGAGGTTGGTTATTTCCATCTGCTAGCATTGATGTCTCATATATATTTGATGTCATTTGAGATTTTATTATAAAAGCTTCGTCTGATAACGTATGTATCGCATTGTTATCTATCGTTTTTACCCCCATAGATATTCTTATGGTTAAGGATATAGACAGCAAATACAGTTTTATCTACTTAACATTTCTGCTGAGCATAGACAGTTGCTACTGATGGTTAATATTTTATGAATGATGCTTTTAAGCCTGCTGATATTTCTGCCACGCGCGAAACAGCGCTGGTTATCGATACAGAAACAGATCAGGGCAGTGATCCCAGACCTATCCAAGTTGCTACTATCAATGTAGCAACTGGTTTTGAGTGGATGAAATACTTTAACAGTGGTCGATCTATTTCACCTATTGTCATAAAGGTGCATGGTATTACTGATGATGATGTGGCTGGACTTGAGCGATTTGAGTTGGAGCAGTTTGAGTTACCAGAGTACTTGATTGGTCATAACGTACGTTTTGATTGGCGAGTGATTGGCAGTCCTTCTGCTAAGCTGATTTGTACAGTGAGACTTGCGCGGGCCGCCTTTCCAGAATGGCGTGCTTACGGTCAGTCTAAGTGTATCGGACAGTTATTGGGTAAGGGTGAAGCGAGTGCAATGACGATTGCCGCTCATGATGCGCTTGGCGATGCTCGAATGTGCTATCTGCTGTATCAAGCATGCTGCGAGCGTCTAGAGATTGCGCCGACAGACTTTGCAGCGGCACATGCTATCTCTAATAAAGCGACTCCTGTGAGCAAAATGCCGTTTGGTAAGCATAAAGGCAAGCCGATCAAAGATGTGCCTATCAGCTATGTTAAATGGATGATAGGCAATATTCATAATATGCAGCCATCGCTGTATTCGGCACTGACTAAACGCTTAAAACTAGATGAAACAGAAAATGCAAAAAAGTAATCTAAATTATCATGGGTCTGCTATATAAGGTGCGACATGGTGCTAAGCTTATGGTTGGTCGTGCAACCATGTCACCGCCATCTGCCATAGCTGCGGCGCTTTGATATTGGTCTTACAGCTAAAATAGCGCATATGACCGATATGATTTAGTCCAAAATCCTCAGGGTCTAAGAATCGCTTTTCTACGGGCATTTTTGTAAATACCCTTATCATATCGTCCATGTTTTCACTGTTGGCGATATCATCATCGCTAAAGCCAAGCCACAATGCCGGCATGCTGAGCTCATCGTAGAAATGCGTATGTATGCTTTTGCCAAATGCGGTTTTGATATAGCCTGCGCCATTGCACCATTCACGCCATTGACGAGCCACACCGCGTGGTAGCGGCTCGCCCATCCCGATTTTGTCTGAAGGCGTATAGCCTAGTGTTAAATTAGTGAATGGAATAAACGCATCCATAAAGCCCATGGCTTTGAGTTTATATGGCATGCCCATATTTTTGATACGTCCTGACGAGCAAGCGACATTGAACACTGAGCCAATCGCCTGATAGTTGGGCATCAAGCCGATGAGCTGACCACCTGCGCTATGACCGATAAGATGATAAGAGGCATCAGGAAACTCATCTTGTAAGGCATCAAGTACAGCTGGCATGTCATGGCGACCCCAACTGATCAAGGAGGCACTACATTTTGCCAGCTCGGTCGATAGTGACTCACCGATTCCTTCGTTATCAAAGGTCAGCACCCCAAAGCCGCTTTCTGCTAGGTAGGTCGCAAAATTATGATAAAAGTGGCGCTTGATACCTGTGGCAGGTGCCATCATGATCGCTTTTTTTGTCGCATCTTTAGGGCGATAGACAGTGGCTGCCAATGCTTGGTTGCGATCGGTCATGATGCTTAATGAGTAAGTATCAATATTGCTCGCGTCATTCGTATTACTTTTAATAGTGAGATTGCTATTAACCATAGAGCTTGATAGCTCGGTAGTAGGAGAGGAGTTGTGATTATCCATGGGTATACCTTAGTATTTTTATTAGTAGATAATGAATATTGAACTATGATGAACAATAAATGCGCATCTTGAAAGTGTAGTCGTTGCATAGTGATAAATCGTTGTGACTATGTGGTAGCATTGCTTATGTTAAGATAAATGCTGGCAAGACAGTTGCGCAAATATGACTTCCAAGTTTTGTATAGCTTGGTTGAGTTTGTCTTATGAATCATGTGCATGACAATATAAATGATAGGTGTCGGTATGCAGCCTTCACTAATAACAAGCACTCAATAAAAACTGACAGGTAATTAAGGAAGCTATATGCAAATGAAAATCAACGATGATACTTATGACGTAATCACAAGCAAAGACATTACAAATATTGAAAAAGCAGTCGACAAGTCTGCTCTATCAATGCCGCTCGTGGCTGTGTATTGCGGTTCGCGCTTGGGCAACGGTGACGTATATGAACAGGCGGCGCGCGAGCTTGGTAGCGCATTAGCAAATAATGGCATGGGGCTGGTGTATGGTGGCGCTAGTATCGGTCTGATGGGTGCAGTTGCGGATGAAGTAATTAATGGCGGCGCGCAAGCAGTGGGCGTGATTCCAACCTTTATGCTCAAGCACGAAATCGCTCATGAGCAGCTGACTCGATTGCATTTGACTGACACTATGCACACGCGTAAGACCGTCATGGCGGAGTATGCCGATGCTTTTATCACGCTACCGGGCGGGCTAGGCACGTTAGAAGAGATTATGGAAATCGCCACGTGGCGTCAATTGTACCAACACGAAAAACCAATGATTATTTTAAACATTAATGGTTTTTACGACCGTATGATTGAGCATTTGAAATATACCACTGAGCAAGGCTTTATGAAGCAGGAAGATTTAGACCGTCTAGTGGTGTGCAATACCATCAGCGAAGCGATCGATATGCTACAGACAGTAGTGACTATAGATGATGCTGTGGATACAGAAAAGATGGCAGGCAGTAATAGTTAAGCCGTATAGCTATTCATACACAGCAAATGCTTAAATATTAAAAGCTATTGCAAAAAAAGAGCAGATACCCAAATCTTGGTTATCTGCTCTTTGTTATATGTATTAACAACCTATCAGAGAATCATAGAGAATCATGCCTACTAAGCATCAACAGGCGTGAGATCATCCAGTGCTACTTCGCGAATACTATGATTAACATGAGCCATCGCTATCGGGAATCCACGCTGCTCAGCGAGCTCACGTGCAACCTCATCGACAGCGAGGCTATCGTTATGGACAAGGTACGACCACTCATGGGTATAACGACTACGATTCATAGGTGTATCGCTTTCTATCAAACCTAGAGCTGTCAGCTCGTTAACTATTTGATCAGCGGCAATTAAGGTCGAAGATGCTTTGACGTTTTCTGCACGGGCATAGCGTATATTAGAGTACAAGCTCACATCAGCGACTCGCAGCGTATCATCTTGTCCAGGAATCTGCTGTCCACCATATAGCGCGTTACCAACAGTACGTGCGCTGTTAAATGTCGGTACAAACTCCGCCACATATTCAATCGCTTGTTGACTACGTGCTTGTAGGGGCACTTTATCCCAACCATCTTCAATATAGTGCACATATTGCTGTGGCAATTTGGGCTGCGCACTGTCTCCACTTGATGCGACAAGACCATCATCAAACAAAGTAATGGCTTTACTCATACCGTGAATCTGAAAGTATCCACCAGGGTAGGGAGTAAGCTGCGCCATGCCTTCTGGCGTGCCTCGTTGGCCGTAGACGATAATCTCTGGTATCTGTCCACCAGCATCGCCCCAATGAGTCACATAAGACGATTTAAACTCAACCATACGCGTGACTTCGACACCGACCATATCGTCGATGACACCTGTACGGAATCCGCAAGCATTGACTAGATAATCAACTTCGATAGACTCAGGCTGAGAGGTACGTTCTTGACTATGAATCTGTTGATAGTCGATACGCCATTTGGTGACATGATGGTCAGCGTTGGTACAATTTTCACAATCTACCGGTACGACTTTTTGCACAGCAGTTTCGGTAAATACGTGCGCATTGTCGTACTCTTCAAGTGCAAGCTTAGCAGAAGCGGCTAAACGAAAAATGTTCCAGCCATATTCTTGAACGACAATTAACGGAAATTTAATTTTGTTCAAATCCAAGTATCTAGCGACTGGAATCATCCACTCATCAACTGTACTTGGTAAAGCGACTTGCTCACGTTCAGACAGCTCAATCAATTGCTCATGGCTGTAAAGTTGATAGTAATCTTCAGGCTCGCCCAATACTTTATTATTAGCATCTTGCTCGATCAGCTCTTGATAAGCATCGGTCAAAATATCTAAACGCGGTAGTAAGTCTTCAGGTAGTCCTTCGTCGCGTGTTGGTACGGCAAACACCGTAGGACGAACGTCAATAGTGTGCGGATATAAGCGCAAAATATCGATACATTGCTTAAGCAGCGCTACGCAATCTTCGTCCGGTATTTCACGGTACAAGTTACCACCTGCATGCAAATGACACATAGGTGGTCCATCAATGAGTGATTTTTTCTTCTCAAATAAGTAGGTCTCTAATCCTAATGCAGCAAGTCGAATCGCAATCGTCGATCCCGCAGTACCGCCGCCCAAAATGCCAACACGCTTTTTAGGTTGAGTGTTTTGTACCCCGTAAGATAACACCTCAGAATGAGCATCACGATTAAAGGATTGAGCGTAGTTTTTATCAAAAGACTGAGTCATTGTCGTCGTTGTATCCTTAATAGCATCTGTATTAGGCCGTGCTCGGTATATGTATCAAATGTTCTATATTTCTTGATATGCGTGCAAAGGTAATTAAGTTCAACACACAAATCTGAACTTCAATAGTCATCTTTTCTATTGTTTAGCCATTCTTCATCTCTATAGGTTTATTTTACGAAGAACTACAGACAATATGATGGGAGATACGTAAGTAGATGCATGAGTTTTGTCAACGAGTCGCTATATGTGTGAAGTTTTCCAGACAAATGCGTCTGTGTAAAAATAGAGTAAACGAGAGAAATGGCAAGTTTGTGAAATCAAAAAAAAACTCGTTTTATTGTTTTGTAAAATTCGACTACTTTTGTAAGCGTGTATATTGATTACCAAGATAAGATAAAGCCATATGCTATATTTATTTTGCTTAACAAGAAGCGTATGTTCTGTTTCGATGACTATTCAAAAGTACAAATATCAAAATGCACAATAGGGACAGTCGACAAAGTAAACGACAACAAGCTTATCGCTACAAAAAATATGACTAAAATTATAAGGAAGTTATGATAAAAAATATAATGATGTTATCGGCATTAACAGGGGTATTGGCACTAACTGGCTGTACTACTTTAAAAAATGTAGTCGGTGACGATATGTCAGGTACGCATGAAGTACAGGCAACGAGCAATAATACAGCACCAGTCACTAGTAAGAATGGGGTGTTGGTAGATGCTACCAACCATATGACGTTATACACGTTTGATAAAGACTCTATGAACCAGTCAGATTGCGGTGCAGCTTGCCAAGTTGTGTGGCCAATTTTCAAAGCGCCTAGTGATGCTAAAGCCTCAGGTCAGTTTGCTGCCTTTAAACGTGAAGATGGCAAGTATCAGTGGGCAATGAACGGTAAACCTTTATATTTCTATGCTAATGACACAAAAGTTGGTGACAAAGACGGTGATGATAAACTTGGCGTTTGGCACGTTATCCCAAGTAAATAGTATGCATTAGATATAGACTGACTCGAAAACGTTAAGACAAAAAAGCAGCCTATTCTCTATAGAGGTAGGCTGCTTTTTATTTGCTTGTGGTTACTCTTTACTGTATTAACAGTAGCGTTCATATATTCTCTAGTATTAGATGCAATCTGTACTATGTCACCTTTGCTAAAGGCTCAATCTGAATAGTTTCTAGCACTTCTTCTTTGCTAGGCTCTTTTCTATATAAAGGAAAGAAGTCTGAAAGCAGATCACTTTCCGTGAACCAGATATCCGCCACTAACTCTGTATATTTCACTGCATTGACGATGAGTCTATAAGTCTTGAATAGTAACTCTTGTGAGCTAAAGCCTTTTTTATACTCATATAAAGAATCTAAATTGGAACCAACGCCGCCACCAAGATGTAGCACTTCATAACGGTTCTCTCGTCCCCAGTTGCGAGCAACATGGGTGATAAGTTTAGAAGGTTGTAGGTGCGTATAGGCGTTCAGAGTACCACCAAGATGGAACTGCATAATGCCTGACTCTTGGCAGAGCGTATATATAGAAGACCCAATTGGTTTGTCGTCTTGATATGCGGTTATCAACAGTATTTTTTCTTGAAGGTTTTCAAGCAAATTGAAGAAATAATCATCATCAAAGAAGTAATAATCACTGGCCTTAACGTGTCGCATTGTCTCTTTATAAATGTCTGAGAACACTATTGCGTTCTGCCGAGTTAAGAATTCTGTTTTTGTCACGACATCCATTTTTATGGCTTTTTTGATACCACGGCGATGTCGATTTTGTGTTTCGCTCCAATGCTCTTCTTCTGACTTACTCAAATCAGACATCAAGGTCAGTCCGTGAGTCAGTGCTTTGCCAACTGTGGGTATCCATTCTTTATTAATAATCGGATGCAACCGCATAAACAAAGAGACACACCCTTTTTTACAGAGAAAAGCTTTTATCTCATCGAATATTATATCCAATTCAGCATTTGTAAGCGTCTTGTCGATTAAAGGGCCACCATAACCATAAGTGGAAGTAGCATCCCAATGCTCTGAGTCAATGTTTCTAACTATGATAGGTAACAATACTTCCTTGTTTTTATAGTGAGCGATGATGCCTTGAGGTTTACCCTTGTCGATAACAGATGAGGCCGCAATCCAACCAGATAAGTGATATATATCAAAATGATGATTTGATACCTTCTTATCCCATTCAGAATCTATCGCTATGTAATCAACTTGTACTGTATCCACGTTGCTACTCCCTCAGTGTTGCGTTATATATTCGTAAATCTGCATATATGAATATAACAACAAAGCATGAAGCCTTCAAGTACATAAAAACCTTTTATGTAAAATAATGAATATATATGATTAGAGCGTAGAAGAATATATAGGAAATAAAAAAGCAGCTTGCCTCTATAAATGAGGGTAGGCTGCTTTTCTTGTTTTTATTAAAACCTATTAGAGAGCTATAAGCTTACTTTGATTTTTTTTCTACTAGCTCACCATCGATTTGGATAGGGACGTTGGTCGTGATACCGTCAGCGTAAGCGGTCATACCATAAGCGACGCGATCAAGCGTACCAGTGGCACGAAAGCCAACGACTGGCTCTTTGGTAAGAGGGCTATTAGCAATTTTGTTTAACGTGACATCTAAGGTTAGTGGTTTGGTTTGACCCAGTAGAGTGAAGTCACCCGTTATTTTAGCCTGCTGTGAATTGATGAATTTGACCTGAGTAGATTTGAAGGTCATGGTTGGATACTTTGCAACATCAAAAAACTCATCTGTCTTTAAATGCTTGTCACGAGCATCCCAATTGGTATCGATACTATCGGTTGCAATGGTAAAGTCCATGCTGGTTTTATCGGGTGCTTTGATATCGTAATTCACGATACCTTTTACATCATTGAAGTGGCCCATTGTGGTCGAGAATCCCATATGACTGACAGAAAATCCAACGCGAGTATGGGAGTCATCTAGCTGCCATTGGGTCGGCAGAGCGGCGCTTGCCATGGTAGTAACTGCTAATGCTGAGCCAATAAATAGTGCTTTGGTGGCCGTGCTTATTTTAGTATTTATCATTAGATGGTCCTTATTGAATATAGTTAAGTTATGAATGATTGAGAAGTAAATGAGTTGCTAGTAGCGATGTTTAAATGGAGTTTGTATTGCGTAGCTGTACCCTTTGAGAATATTACATATGATGTAAAACCAAGTCTGTATTTAGTTAGATTAACTACAATAGTATATTTAATTGATTAATTTAACTAATTTTATTACTGTACTAAAATCAATTATCTATCTCAACACTCTCGAGCTTTCAGTGACAACTTATCACATATCTCTATCACAACTGCTCCTTGCGTCTTGCATCAAAAACCGTTAAAATCGCGGTTTAATTTTCCCGCTGGGGAAAGGCTAAGCGAACAGAAGGGTGGTGTTGGGTGCTGGAATAAGCCAGTGACGCAGTTGCCATACTTGTAATGTCCTTAGTGCCTCAGTTACGTATGTCATTATCTGTTTGATACATCATCACTGATGCTGTATTTAGACGTCGTACATACATCGGACCTAGAGAGTATATTATGCGTAAAGATATCCATCCTAACTACCAAGAAGTTTTATTCCATGACACTAACGCTGACGTGTTCTTCTTGACTCGCTCAACTGCTAAGACTAAAGCGACTCGTGAATACGAAGGTAAAGAATACCCATACTACCCACTTGATATCTCAAGTGCGTCGCATCCATTCTATACTGGTGAGCAACGTAAAACTTCTACTGAAGGTCGTGTTGCAAGCTTCAACAAACGCTTTGGCGCATTTGGCGGCCGTAGCAAGAAAGCTGCAGACGCTGCTGAATAATTTACCCTTATGGTGTAAATATATTTCGCTAAGCAATAAAAAACCGCTGATTTTTCAGCGGTTTTTTTTGGTTTAATTTTTCGTAATCTAAAAATAAAGCTAACAGACTATTTAGCGCTCAAACTCAGTGGTAGACGAGTCCAATATCTGAACAGAATCTAATAATTGGATAATAGTCTCTACAATTTGCTGCGCCCAATAGCCGTACATCAGACTGCTAGGGTGAAATCCATCACTGGCAAACATCACATTGATATCGATAGCCGAGCCATTCGCATACTCTTCTAGCATCCTTGTAAAGTCGGTTGCCATATACGTAACACCAGCATGAGCCGCACAGACCTGCTGTAATATACCATCAAGTACCGATGCTTTTGCACCCACAAAGTTATTGAGCGGGGCAGGGATGGCAGGCATTTGCGCCATCGGTGGTAAGCTTAAAAAGATGAGCTCTCTTACGCCAAATTTACGCTGTGCAATATTGATGATGTCTTCAATTTGCTGTTGCCATTTATGCATAGAGACATTGGAGGTCGTGTCATTGACCCCTACGCTTAGCAACATCACATCGATAGGCTGTTCAGGAGTAGGCAAGACATATAATCTGCGTAGGATATCAAAGCTGGTATGCCCTGTTGTCGCTTGCAATGACCAATTGAGTCGAGCAAAGTTCGATTGGATAGTGTTGTTTTGCTCAAGTATCGGAATGAGCTTACCAACCAACGCCTCTTGTTGTGTTTGACTACCCACACCTGCCGCTGCCGAATCACCAACGACCATAAGGTTAAATGTCTTGGCGTCTTGCGTTGATACTTCATCATTCGCTTGAGATAGCTCAATCATGCCGTGCCTTTCGCCATGTGGTTCAGGCAAGCGGACTGTATCACGCTTGATTTTTCGACCTTGGTAAAGGTAGACAGGGGCAAGTAAAACGTCTCTTGCGACCGATGTCAGTTTACTAGTATCTACCATCCTGCACGTTCCCTAATAGTCGTAAGACTGTCTTCAATTAACAATTTACCATCGACGTAGACATCACGTAATAGATTGTCAGTTGTGTCGCTCATCTCATTTTCTTTGACGGTTGTTAGCTGTCCGCTGTCGTCTTTTACCAGTGCCAATCGCCCTTTTTTCGAGCGTTTTGAGCGGCTGGTGACAGGATCTTTATAAATATCTTTCCATGCGCCATCGATAGAGATAGCGCTAGATTTCATCGCCCAACTCATGGTGTCGCGGTTGACTTGCTGCAATAGACCACCACCCATACCAAACGTCACGTTTTCTATGCTAAAGCCCGCTTTGATGACTACATCAATGATTTTGCTTAAGCTCTGTGCGCTGATACCATCACCTTGGATAATACGTACGTAGTCGGGTAGCACTTTATAGCCTTTGCTATTTACAGTCGTACCGAACTTCACCGCCAAGCGCTCTAACGCTTCACGGACGACTTTGGTCGGTTCGCCGCTGTCTGGTCTGATGACCAAGGTGCCACCCATATTTTTGACTTCGTCTTTTAAGGCATCGCCCCAAATGTTGTCGATGGCATTCCATAAATCATAACTATCTGAAACGACCGAAAAGGCTTTGTCTTCACCGCCAAACTGCTCAATCATATTATGAAAAGCAGCAGTCTCGCCATCACGTCCCCAAGCTGTCATTGTGCTGTGCTCGGCCGCTGGGATAGAGAATGCAGGCATATCATCACTCATCTGATACCAGCGACTAGCAGCTATAAGCGCTGTCATCGAGTCAGTACCAGCAAAGTTGACCAAATGCGCTAAGCTACCAAGTGCAACCGTTTCTTGGCTCGATGCACCGCGCGCGCCAAAGTCATGCAAGCGAAAAGGCAGGGACTCTGTATTGTCCGCTGATTTCTCTAATGCTTGACGGATAATGTCTTTGCAATAGTGAGAAACACTAGCGACCGTGGATGGATACCAAATCGCACGCAATAACGCTGTTTCGATATAGCTGGGTAGCCAGTAAAACTCAGGATCGGTATTGATCACTTGGCAGACTACATTGGACACGGGCACGATGCTGCCTTCGGGTACGGCTTGTATACGCAATGGCAAGTAGCCGTCGTGTTTTTCGATCAAATGTTCCCAACCAGCACGATTAAAGGTTAGGCCATGCGCCTGAATGACCTTTTCGGCTTCATCGATATCTTGATGGGTGATAGGGGTACTTAAGTACTCTTTGATAAAGGCTTGTAGACCAAAGAACACCACATCGTAGTCGCCCTTGCGCGCCTCAATGTAGCTTGACAGATACTCACTACCACTCGGGTATTGCACCCAATGTGAGGTCTTATAGCTGTCGCTATTTAAAATTAAATTGTTTAAATTACTGGTATACATCACAGAACTCCTCTGCTTTGAAGTGCCGCAGCTGCTTTAATAAAAAAACAATTAGAAAGCAGTGGCGGCGGTTGATTGCCGTCTATCGGCGTTGGTATCAAATTATTAGTGCATTATTTAGTGATAGCTGTTTTGGTAATAATTTGCTCAAGTAGCTATTAGAAAAAGCCACTAAAAAAGACTACTAAAGAAAGCTACTAGAAAAAACGATTAGCAACGAACTATAAGCCAACCATTTTAGTAATGATCGCATAGTGATCTTCAAACATCATTTTGGCATCGAGCTCTGCTAATGGTAACCAAAATGCTTTGGTCGCATCATCGCCGCCTTTTACTTTTGGCAGACCTTTTGGATCGTTTTTGAGCTGAAAATAAAACGCTTGGGTAATGGTGCGACCACGTGCTGAGCGATATGGGTCGTCAAAGGTATGCTGGCTATGGCAAGAGCCGCGCAGTACTGGCTCAGGCACCTTGAGTCGAGTTTCTTCGCGTAGCTCACGGATACAAGCATCAAACAGCGTCTCTTTCGGATTTAAAAATCCACCTGGCAGTGCCCAGAGTCCGCGTCCTGGCATACTGCGTCGCTCAACCAGTAAGATATGGCCTGACTGTACAATCAATGCATCAGCCGTCATAAAGGTGGGCGGATATGGTGCTGATTCCCACTGTCTTTTATACTTATCGATGAAGTCTGCTTCTTCATGTAGCTGATGGTAATCGTCAGTTTGTTTGAATGCATCGAGGACGTTGCGCGTCGACTCAGGCGTACGCTCGGGCGTCGGCGTGGCACCCATCAGATAGCTGTCACGAATAGGCGTGGCTGATAGGTTATGATAATTGGGCACTGATACAGAGTCCCAGTTGGGGAACAATGAAAGATAGTAAGATGAGCTGTCTTTTGAATGACCAATCAAGCCAATATCTGTCTGCAAGTCACCAGTGACAGACTTTACACCTGCCTGCACATACTGTAGCCAGCGGGTATCATTGTAGAGTGCGTCATCTAAGCCAACACAGTGAATGCGTGCGGCTTCTTCTTCAGAGTAGGCACCTTTAATCATTGCGGCACGCTCAGCGACGCTAAACGGATTGCGTAAGCTACGTGGCAAGTTGGCTGAGCCGATCAGCATAATTACGTCGTCTGAGCGTTTTAGCGCCTCATCGATGACGGCTTTGTGACCAGCATGAAACGGCTGAAAGCGTCCGATAAAGACCAGATAACGATAGTGCTTACTGCTTTTTTGATCTAGGTTTTGCTTATCTGACTTTTGCTCTGATAATTCACTCATAGACGCCAACTTCCTACGACTTATTTTTATTGATTAAAAATTAATGACGCTAATACTGACACAGCCTATGACTTTCTGACAAGTATAAAGATGTTTAGGGGTGTGTCATTATCGAAATCGTCCAAACGACATCTCTATTTTAACTGGCATGCTTTTCTATCCATGCTGTTACTGTTGGCCAAATCTCTGTGGCAGCATTGCGGCTGATCATAATACGACTGTGTGTATAGTCATCTAAATCGCCATTACTAAGCGAGTACTCTCGAAAGACATTGGTTGAATTGTTAAAGCCATCAAAAAACAAACGACAGCCGCGAGTAGGAGATATGAAGGTATCGCCTTTTGCGCTAATAGAATAAACGGGAATGTTAATTTGTGGCATATGATGTCGATAATCAATAAAGTCATCGCCAGTACTTTTCTGCTGATTAAGGCTTTCGTTCACTTCGTCTGTATTCGTCCTGACTTTATCGAAATTAGCCTTTTTTAAAAAGCTACTTTTAAAGTTTTTACGCAAATTCCAATCGTACCATTGGGTCATCGTGTAGTAGCTTTCGTTAAAAGGGCCTACCTTGAACTGCTTAGCGGGTATGAATCCGACCAACCGAGTAACTATCTTGGCTGTAAGGATTTTTGCGTAGCTAGTCGAGTCTTGCGCCGCACCAAAAGCTTGGCAGGCAAACATACTGATGCTATTGACCTTATCGATATAGTTTGGGTTTTGGACAAGAAACATGGTCAAACCAACACCGCCACCACTATGAGTAACGCAGTGCAGATTATCGAGTTTTAATTCTTCAAAGAAATAGCGAAAAGTCGCCTCATAGTCGTAAGTAGCGACGGTCTCAAAGTTGAATTTTTCTGTCGGTAGAGAGCTATCGCCATGCCCGCGCCATTCCATGATGTAGCAATGATGATCAAGCCCCGCGAAGTATTCAGCGATTTTGAGGCAAGTTTGCTTGTCAGAAAACGTACCATGGGTCAAAAATATGTTTTGCAGTGTGACGTCAGCCAAATTGTTTTCTGACGTGCTAGCTATCTTATCGTCTTCTGGAATATCAACTACTTTCCAAACGGCAATTTTCTCATCGTCCTTGGTAGTTACTGGGTGCAACGTCCGTGTCATCATAAAATGATCCTATCCAAAAAACACATGATACTTATACAAGTCGATATTTATACAAGCTGATGTTTATACAAAACAATTAAAAGCTACCATGCTCATAACACTAATGCACAAAATCATTCAAATTATCAATACTACGTCAAAACCAGATGACTTGCTCGGACTAGATGTGAACGGTATGGCATATCGAAAACTCAGAGTGCGCTTGATAAATGGTACCGCTGTCTTTATATAGAGAATAACTTGGCAGCCAACACAATCATTCAGTGTGTTTATCTGTCATGGTTTAAATATCGAGTTACTTTGTTACCTGTTAGCATCATTAAAAAAACCAATGACAACCATTTATAATAGCTGCGATTCAATTCACAGTAGCGTGGTCGGAATTGATGTGTGATTCAGGTATAATGACTGCTATAGACGGATTAAACTTTATACTCATGTCGGTCGATGTCATACAATAATAAATATCAATCATTGCTAGTCTGCATGCCTTATATAAATCGTAAACATTTTAAAAATCCAAATTCACGACACAGTAGCCATAATAGATATAGCGTTTGTGTCATAACGCATAGGAAACATTATGAGTGAGCAAAACCAAGCTGATAACCAACTAGACCAAACTGCTGGCTATGCATCAGCCCTAGATACCGAGCAAGTCGAAGCGAAAAGCAACATCACTATCACTGAGTCAGCTCAAGGCTACTTGGCAGACCTGCTATCTAAGCAAGATACCGATGGTATCGGTGTGCGTATCTTTGTTGAGCATCCTGGTACGCCGCGTGCAGAGTGCTGCATGGCTTATAACCAACCGGGTGAAGAAGACAGCGCTGATTTGCGTTTTACTTACGATGACTTCTCTGCCTTTATTGAGGCGGCGTCAGTACCTTATTTAGAAGACGCGGTCATCGACTATAATAAAGACCGTTTCGGTGGTCAGCTGACGTTCCGCGCACCAAATTCTAAAGTACCTAAAGTAGGCGCTGATGCCAGTGTCGAAGAACGCATCAACTATGTATTGCAGTCAGAAATCAACCCCGGCTTGGCAGCGCATGGCGGTGACGTACAGCTACTTGAGCTGATTGATGAAGAAGGCATTGGCCTAACCGCTGTATTGAAATTTGGTGGTGGTTGCCAAGGGTGTTCAGCGGTAGATATGACGCTGCGTCAAGGCGTTGAAGTGCAGCTGAAACAGCAAATTCCAGAGTTGACTCAAGTGGTTGATGATACGGATCATACTCGTACAGAAAATGCCTATTATAAATAAAAGCGCGTTAGCCCTCTAAGAATTAAATGGCTAAGTAATAGCTTTAGCATTATATTTAATAAAAAAGTCGAGTTCTGATGAACTTGGCTTTTTTTATTGCTATGATTTGGCAGATAGTTTTTTTAAGATGATTTTTTAAGATGATTTTTCTAAAGTAGTTTTCGAGTAGTGTCTCGTTAATCAATAATATTTTAACAATATAAAGGAATGTACTATGAGTGATGAACATGCAGACCACCAGTCAGCACAAACACCAGAAGCTCCTCAACGCCTTGAGACCTTAGCGATTCATGCCGGCTATAGTGTAGAGCCAACGACTAAAGCAGTCGCTGTGCCTATTTATCATACCAGCTCGTATGCGTTTGATAATACCCAGCATGGTGCAGATCTGTTTGATTTAAAAGTCGCAGGCAATATCTATACACGTATTATGAATCCAACCAACGCGGTACTAGAGGAGCGTGTGGCTGCGTTAGAAGGCGGTATCGGTGCGCTTGCCGTAGCCTCTGGTATGGCTGCCATTACGTATGCGATTCAGACCATTTGTGAAGCAGGCGACAATATCGTCGCTGTATCAACACTATATGGTGGTACTTATAATTTATTTGCTCATGCATTGCCGCGTCAAGGTATCGAAGTGCGCTTCTTTGATCATAAAGACCCAGAAGCCATTCGTGATTTAATTGATGATAAGACCAAAATGGTATTTGCCGAGAGTATCGGTAACCCATTAGGTAATATCGTTGATATTCAAGCGCTCAGTGATGTCGCTCACGAATACGGTGTGCCTGTCGTGATTGATAATACCGTGGCGACGCCTGCAATATGCCGTCCATTTGAGTTCGGTGCAGATATCGTGATTCACTCATTGACCAAGTATATGAGCGGAACTGGGACTTCAATCGGTGGTGCGATTGTCGATAGTGGCAAGTTTGCTTGGGGCGATCATCCTGAGCGTTTTCCACTACTAAACACACCAGATCACAGCTATCATGGGGTAAATTTCGTTAAAGACGTGGGCGCGCCAGCCTTTATCGCTCGTGCTCGCGTTGCGCCACTACGTAACACTGGGGCAGCACTTAGCCCGCTAAATGCCTTCGGTATCTTGCAAGGTATGGAAACGCTAAGTCTGCGTATGGAGCGTCATGTGCAAAACGCACAAGCCGTTGCAGAATATCTGCGTAACCATGATAAAGTTGCGTGGGTTAAATACGCAGGGCTGTCTGACCATCCTGAGCACGAGCTTGCCAAAAAATACATGAAAGGCACGCCTTCTGCTATTTTGACCTTTGGGGTGAAAGGCGGACTGGAAGCAGGAGCGCGCTTTATTGATGCGCTGCAACTAATAACTCGTTTGGTAAACATTGGTGATGCGAAATCATTGGCCTGTCATCCAGCGACGACGACCCATCGTCAGTTAAATGAGCAAGAGCTAGAAAATGCAGGCGTTAGTACAGATATGGTACGACTGTCGATTGGTATCGAACACATCGAAGACATTAAAGCCGATCTTGCGCAAGCACTAGCTTCTGCTTAATAAAGAGCGCTTATTAGATTGAGCAAATTGTTTAAGCCAGTCTAATATAAACGAAAAGCCCATATCGATTTGATATGGGCTTTTTTTTGCTTCCAACAGATGTGTTCAACGATTAAGCAGAAAGTACACGCTGCGCGATATCTCGATAATCCTGCGAAGTAAGACGCGGTCCAAACTGCTGAATAACTTGTGCCGATATTTCGCTAGCAAGACGGCCACATTCTGGCAGGCTATACTGCTGCGATAATGCATATAAGAAAGCACCAGCATAGTTATCGCCTGCACCGTTGGTATCGATGACGTTGGCCACTGTTGGCGTTGCAACGTCATGGACTTCAACGTCTGCCTCGTCAGTAGGCTGGTGGGCGATTACCGCACCGTTGGCACCATCGGTGACGACAGCAATTTGGCAGTACTCAAGCAGGGCACGCGCTGCTGCTTTGACTTGTTTTTTATCGGTGAATAGCTTGGCTTCTTCGCTATTACAGAATATCACTGCGACTTTATTGCCGAGCATATTGAGCAAGCCATCTTTGGCAAATTTTACTACTGCAGGATCAGCAAAGCTCACTGCGATTTTTGCATTATGGATACCGGCTTGCTGACGTAATTGAGTCATCGCTGGTTGGATGCTCTCAGACATGGCTAGATAGCCTTCTATATATAGCCAATCTGCTTGGGTCAACGCGTCAAAATCAACATTGTCAGCGGCAATCTCACTTGAGGTGCCAAGATAGGTCTGCATGGTACGCTCGCCATCTTCGGTAACGGCAACCACACATGAGCCGGTCACGCCGCCTGCATGGATAGATTTGTCTGAGGTTGCGACACCTGCTTCGTGCAAGTCTCTGAGGTAAAACGCTCCTTGATCATCATCACCGACACGGCAAGCATAAAAAGGCTTGCCGCCTAAGCTGGCAAAGGTAAACATGGTATTGGCTGCTGATCCGCCGCCCGCTTGTTTTGACGGCTCAATTTCAGCCAGTTTGAAGTAAGCCAGTAGTTGCTGCTGCTCCTCAAACTCTGCCAGCGTCATATTACCTTTGGTCAGCTCGGTCTCTTCTAGTGCCGCATCTGACAGCAAATACTCGTGATCGACCAACGCATTACCTATTGCCATTACATCGTACATTGCTTATTTCTCCTTAATTCATTTATAAACGATTGTCTTTCTTATTATTAAAAATTAGTCAGCTTGCAGCTCTAGCAGACGCTGATAAAGTGCATTTTTCTTCACACCAGTGATATCAGAGGCCAGTGCAGCCGCTTTTTTGACCGACAAATCCTCTAGCAAACGCTGTAGCAATTTATCATGAGTACTGATGTCGTCAGCGTCTTTTGCCACACCGACGCCAGCGACGACCACGACTATCTCGCCGCGTTGCTGATTGTCATCTACTTTGACAAATTCAACCAATTCACCAAGGGTACTTTTATGTACTGTCTCAAACGTCTTAGTTAATTCTCGGCAAAAAGTCACTGCGCGGTCTGCACCAAATATCGTTGCCATGTCTTCCAGACTAGCTACGATGCGATGCGGCGCTTCATAAAAGATTAAAGTTTCGGTACGTGCGATTAAATCGCTCAGCTGTTTTTGACGACCATGCGTTTTGGCAGGTAAGAACCCAATAAAGCTAAATCGATCAGAGGGTAGCCCTGCTACTGACAATGCGCCAATGGCAGCAGAAGCCCCAACGATAGGTGATACGGTCACGCCAGCTTCATGCGCGGCTTGCACCAATTGATAGCCTGGATCACTGACCAGAGGTGTACCCGCATCACTAATCAAGGCAACCGAATGACCTTGTTCAATCATTTCGATAATTTTAGGTGTTTGAATAGCGCTATTGTGTTCGTGGTAGGCCCATAGCTTATTGTGACCTTTTTGCTTTGTCGTCGTATCATCATTTTCAATACTGCTTTTGGCAGGACGAGTCTCTGAGTCTTTTATCTCGTCAGCTTTGCTGCCTTTGGTATCGATACCAAAATTTGACAGTAGTTTACCTGAGGTGCGGGTGTCTTCGCAGGCAATAATGGCGACCTGCTTTAAGACATCGATTGCATGCGGTGTCATGTCAGACATATTGCCAATTGGCGTGGCAACGATATAAAGACAAGCTGGCATCGCAGTAGGGGTAGACATGAAGACCTCGGGTCGTTTAAAAGATGTGAAAAAATAATAGTGCGCTAGTATGTACAGTCGTTACCTATGGATTTTCAGTCAAATAATGAGTGAAGAAATCGATAGATTTTGAGAGTAGAACGCGCAGAAGTGGCTAGTTTAGCATGTTGTGCTATGATAATTCTCAAATGTTAATCAGACCAATTAACCTTATGCCGAATCATAAACCCTTGACCTTAACCTCACCAAAACAACAGCAAGGTAGTCGGTTTGAGCGGCAGGCGTGTGAGTATTTACAAGCGCAAGGGTTAAGGCTAGTCGCGCAAAATTGGCAACAGCCAAAAGTAGGTGAGTTGGATCTGGTCATGATTGAGACAAGTTCAGCATGGTCAACACTAGTATTTATTGAAGTTCGTCAGCGCAAGTCCTCAATTTATGGCGATGCGGCACTCAGCGTGACAGCAAGCAAACAGCGCAAAGTTGTCAAGACAGCGCAGTCTTTTTTGCAGCAGTATCCTGAGTATGCTCATTATGACTGCCGGTTTGATGTCATTGCTTATAATACAACGAGTAAGTCGAATTCAAGAAATGAGCAGTTAGATTATCAACCAGAATGGATTCAAAATGCTTTTATAGCCAGTGCATGGTGATAAAGTAAGTAAGATAGATGCTGCTAAGTGAAGCATTTAACAAAATCTGACGAGTAAGGTTCGTTACTAAAAAGCTAACCGCTGATGGCCAAAATTAAGTAAAGTAGCGGTTATAGTCAACTTCCTATAAATTAGATACAGTATTAGGGCGTGTCCTCAATTCAATCGATAGTTATCTAAACGGGTTAAAAATGGCTAAATCTTGCCAAATGGCGTCAAATAGCTGACTAATATCTCGATATTATCTGCGCTATTTTCCTTGTTTGACTGCGATTTATCTCATTTTTATCACCATTTTTAAAATGAGGACACGCCCTAGCTTATAGCTACGTTTAGCTCGTCACTACTAGAGCGTGTTTTCTTTAAAATGAATATATGACCTAGATTGAGATTTGTCCAATTTATAAAAATTGTCACAACCATGTTTTAAGAGGTAAATAATGACACCGATACACTTGCGCACTGCTATTTTTGGTTCATCACGCCGTATTACGACTGGCGTTATGATTGCTGCCTGCGTTGTCAGCACAGGTTGTGCCACCAACTATCTGACCAATAGCACAGAAGGGACTTACGGTGTGCCAATGACTGAGCGCACGATTCCTCAGCGTTTGCTCGATCGTAGTATTGAACATACTGCCAAAATAAATGTGTACGGATTAAAAGAAGATTTGCAGCAGACCAGTCGTATGGGCATTGATAGCTTCAATAGCGAAGTGCTGCTCACAGGTGAAGTGCCAACGGAAGCGCTTAAAGCAGAAGTAGAAAAAGTCGTTAGTTCTATGCCAGATGTGCGCCGTGTCTACAATGAGATGGAAGTGAGTGCTTCAAAGGGCTATAGCTCAACGGTTCATGACGGTTACATCACCTCAAAGCTACTGGCAAAAGTAGCCGCTAGTGATGCTGTGAGTGCATCACAAATTAAAGCCGTTACTAATGATGGTGTGGTCTATATTATGGGTCGTATGACACCCACTCAGCAGAGTAACCTGATTGATATTGCCAATAGTACTGTTGGAGTCACTGAGCTGGTATTGCTGACAACTGTCGTTGACGATAGAGGGGTGAAGATAAATGATGATGACATCATGTACGAAAATAATTTGGCCAATCCTACAGTAGCGCCAGCTGCCCAAGATACTACTATCAGTACGGCAACGCCTATTGTCATAACGGAAGAAGATGCCGCTACTGCGCAACCATCTTCAAGCCCTTATATTGACCTTTATCAAAACCAGTAAGCTATCTTAGTTCGCCAAGTGAGAAATGACGTCAATCACAATAAGCCTAAATAGTAATAACAGTAAAGGCACGAGAAATTTTTGGCCAGTGGTTACTATATCAATAGCAAGAGGTAGCAGAGTCAGCGCATTAGCCAACGATACTAATATCAAAAACCTCATTGGCTAGTGGATAACATATTATCGCTGTCAGTCTGTTACTACTGATTGATAAATAAATACAATAGGATACTGGTCATGAAGGATTCACAGGCAAACATACAACCAAATGAAGAAATAAGCGCTATTGGTAATACAGGCATACACAATAAACTGGCTCATAAAAAAACACGAACGTTGAGATTTGGTGGTGCAGCAATATTGGCATTGGGCAGTATCGCGTTAGCCACGCAAAATGCACAGGCATTATCACCGCTGGCTATCGTCAATGGAATTACTTCTAGTGGCGGCGTTGGGGTAAGTAAGGATATCTTATATGGTGATCAGCCTTCACAAGACCTAGATGTCTATTATCCAAAACCGTTAGCGCAAGCAATGAAATCCCAGAGTGCTATTAACACTAGCTACCCTATGGTGGTATTTGTCCATGGTGGCTCATGGGAGAGTGGTAACAAGGATCAATATGCGTTTGTTGGTCAGAGCTTAGCCAAAGCAGGCTATGTCACCGCAGTGATTAATTATCGTAAAGCACCTGAACACGTCTATCCTGATTATGTCAAAGATGCGGCTCAAGCGATTGCTTGGAGTATTGAAAATGCGACCAGTCTCCATGCAGATCCGTCACGCCTAGCAGTGATGGGGCATTCTGCTGGCGCGTTTAATACCGTTGCAGCCGTTGCCAACGAAGACTTTTTAGCACCTTATGGTATTAAGCCAACAGATATTGCAGCCGTTATCGGAATTGCGGGTCCTTATAGCTATGATTTCCGCAAGTTCAGTAGTGCAACGGCGTTTGGCTCCAATGCTACGCCCGATCAGGTGATGCCAGATCGTCAGATTAAAGGCGCGCAGCCACCGTATTTATTATTAACCGCAGAAAAAGACAAAATTGTACATGTCACCAATACAGTCAAAATGACAGAAGCTTTTAAAAAAGCAGGCGTAACCGTTGAAACGAGTGAAATCGAAGGGGCCAGTCACGCAACCAGTATTGGTGCGATGGCACCGCCGCTACGCTGGGTCAATGATGTGCGCGCGCAAGTGTTGACGTACTTGGATAAAACGCTCAAATAGCTTATTACTATGTATATCAACGATTTTTGAATGTTTAATTTATAGCACTGTCTCAATGCTTAAACACACTTGAGTAAGACAGTACTGTAAGATATGCAAACTCTTGTTATAATGTCATCACTTTAAATCTATACCCTATTCTAAACTTTAAGGCAGACTATTCTATGAGCATGAACGCTGACGATTTGATCGCATTTTTACAGACTCACTTCCCAGACGCTTTTATTCAAGCTGCCAACCAAGGTAATAAGTTTGACGTACGCGTGGTCGATGCCAGCTTTGAAGGCAAACGCGCGGTTCAACGTCAGCAAGCAGTATATGCGTTAGTGAATGATAAGATTGCGAGTGGCGATATTCACGCACTCAATATCCAAGCGCTGACGCCTGCTGAGTGGGACGTTCAATCAAAAGGCTAATCAAATAGCCGTCTATATGACTAGATATTACTGAATCGGCCATATGCATGGTTGAAAGTCGTAGTTCTGGTTTTCATAATTTTCTATACTCATCGCTAGGTTGTCACCTTTATGGATCAATTTTTAATCACTGGTAGTAGTCGTATCGCAGGGGAAGTCACTATCTCAGGCGCCAAAAATGCCGCTTTGCCGTTACTCGCCGCTATGATATTGGCTGAGACGCCAACGACACTGCATAACGTGCCGTCACTACAAGACGTGCGAACGTTGATTGAATTGATCGGTGGCATGGGTATCAAAATCCAAAAGCAAGATGATACGGTCACTTGCGATACTAAGAGTATCGATAACTTTTATGCCCCGTATGATTTGGTAAAAACCATGCGCGCGTCAATCTTGGTGCTAGGGCCGTTACTGGCACGTTTTGGCGAAGCTGAAGTCTCATTGCCGGGCGGTTGTGCGATTGGTTCACGCCCTGTTGATCAGCATCTAAAAGCGTTTGAAGCGATGGGTGCCGAAATCAGTGTAGAAAATGGCTATGTAAAAGCCCAAGCACCAAAAGGTGGCAAACTATTAGGCTGTAACTTCTCATTTGATATGATCACTGTTGGCGGTACTGAAAACGTCATCATGGCAGCAGCATTGGCCAGAGGCACAACTGTCTTAGGCAACTGTGCGTTAGAGCCGGAAGTGGTAGATTTAGCCAATATGTTGGTTGCGATGGGTGCCAAAATAAGCGGTATCGGTACATCAACGATGACCATCGAAGGGGTAGAGTGTCTACATGGCTGTGAGTACTCAGTGGTTCCTGACCGTATCGAAACAGGCTCATACCTTGCTGGTGCCTTGATGACACGTGGCGATGTATTGACCAAAAAAACATCTGGTCTATTATTGACGCCAGTGCTAGAGAAGTTCGAAGACATGGGTGCAGTTATTACTACAGGTGATGATTGGATTCGCGCGCAAATGACAGGCCGTCCAAAAGCAGTTGATATTCGTACACAGCCACATCCTGGTTTCCCAACGGATATGCAAGCTCAGCTAATGGCGATTGCTTGCTTAGCGGATGGTACAAGTACTTTTATTGAAAATATCTTTGAAAATCGCTATATGCATGTACCAGAGCTCAATCGTTTGGGCGCGTCTATTCAGGTTGATGGACATACTGCGGTAGTACGAGGTGTCGAAAACTTTACTGCAGCGCCAGTGATGGCGACGGATTTACGTGCGTCTATGTCATTGGTAATGGCAGCGGCGACTGCTGAAGGCGAGAGCCTGATCGACCGCATTTATCACATCGATCGTGGTTATGAGCATGTTGAAGACAAGCTGCGTAGCTTAGGCGTGAACATCGAGCGTATTAATACCAACGCTTAATATTGATTGACTCAATATCGATTGTTACCCATATTACGTTATAAATTAAAAACTCCCCTTTTAATAGGGGACTGCACATGGACACGATGTCATTATGACTGAGACAAGCAAATCTTTACCAGCCAGCGGTTTATTAAACGAAGTAAACGATGAGTTTTCAGGTCTAACCTTGGCTTTATCAAAAGGCCGCATTCTAGAAGAGACCATGCCACTGCTACGTGCAGCTGGCGTTGATCTTTTAGAAGATCCTGAAGCGTCACGTAAACTTATTTTTCCAACCTCAAATCCAAACGTGCGTGTATTGATTTTGCGTGCCAGCGACGTGCCGACCTATGTCGAACATGGCGCTGCTGACTTTGGGGTGGCAGGTAAAGATGTGCTGCTTGAGCATGGTGCCAATCATGTTTATGAATTGCTCGATTTACAGATTGCTCAGTGTAAACTGATGACTGCGGGTGTGAAAGATGCACCGCTGCCAAATCGTCGCCTGCGTATCGCGACCAAATATGTCAATGTCGCTCGTGCTTATTTTGCAAGCCAAGGCCAACAAGTCGATGTCATCAAACTCTACGGTTCGATGGAACTTGCGCCATTGGTCGGTTTAGGTGATTTGATTGTCGATGTGGTCGACACGGGCAATACATTGCGTGCCAATGGACTTGAAGCACGCGATCATATTTGTGATGTTTCATCCCGTCTGATCGTCAATCAAGTGAGCTATAAGCGCAAATTTGCATTACTAGAACCAATCTTAGATAGCTTTAAAAATAGTATCGCCAATGGCTAATTATCCAGTGCAAGTCATTGGTAATATAAAGCATGGTTATACAAATTTTTAAACCAGTTTAGCAGGCTATGAGTGACGTAGCGTGCTAAACTGGTTTTGTTGTCTTAGCTTGCGAAAACATAAAATCATCGTAAAATTCAGACGAGAAGACGTCGAGTAAGCCGTAATATTTTGAAAGACAAACCTACTTTACTCAGTTCCAAACCGTTCATTTTTAGCACTACTTTATGCTCAGATATAGGATTAGGTCATGCGCCAGTTAAGTACCCAAGATGCCGATTTTGATAGTCAACTGACACAGTTGCTTGCCTTTGAAACAGTCAACGATGCTGAACTACTACATACCGTCGATGATATTATCGCCCAAGTACGTGCTGATGGTGATAGCGTCGTGTTGGCATTGACTCAGCAGTTTGATCAACATCCAGCAACGTCGATGCAAGAATTAGAGCTGTCTAAAGAAGCGCTTGCTGAAGCGTTTGCCAATCTTGATGAAAAAGTAAAGACAGCGCTGACCACAGCCGCCACTCGGGTACAGACATTCCATGAGCGCCAAGTACAAGAAACATGGCAGTATGAGGATGAGCTAGGCAACCGATTGGGTCAAAAAGTCACACCACTTGATCGCGTTGGGATTTATGTACCGGGTGGTTTGGCTTCTTATCCTTCTTCAGTATTGATGAATGCTATTCCTGCTAAGGTAGCTGGCGTTACTGAAGTCATTATGGTCGTACCAGCGCCTAAAGGCGTGCTCAATCCATTAGTATTGGCAGCGGCTCATTTGGCCCAAGTCGATCGCGTCTTTACCATTGGTGGCGCTCAAGCAGTAGCAGCTCTAGCTTACGGCACTGAAACGATTCCAGCCGTGGACAAAATTACAGGACCAGGCAATAAATATGTCGCCGCAGCCAAACGCGCGGTATTTGGTCAAGTTGGTATCGATATGATTGCTGGACCTTCAGAAGTATTGGTATATGCAGAAGGCGAAGCACAAGATAGAGCCGACTGGCTAGCGATGGATCTATTGTCACAAGCTGAGCATGATCGTATTGCACAAGCTATCTTTGTGACGACTAGCGAAGAGCAGCTCAACGAAGTAGCACTAGAGATAGAGAAAGCACTGGCTGAGCTGCCAAAAGCAGATATCGCGCGTGACTCCTTGCAGAACCGCGGTGCACTGATTTTGGTAAAAGATCGTAGCGAAGGTATGGCGCTTATCAATCGTATCGCTCCTGAACATTTAGAGTTATCTGTTGATAATCCTGACGCACTGTTAAACGATATTCGTCATGCCGGCGCTATCTTTATGGGTCGTCATACGCCTGAAGCTATTGGAGATTACTGTGCAGGGCCGAACCATGTACTGCCAACATCCGGCACAGCGCGCTTTTCTTCTCCGTTAGGTGTGTACGATTTTCAAAAGAAATCATCCATCATTTATTGTAGTGAATCCGGCAGTAAGCCTTTGGCTGAGACAGCTGATATTTTAGCGCAACGTGAGGACTTAGAAGCCCATGCGCGTTCGGCTCGTTATCGTTATCAGTAACTGATTTTGAATTTTTAGCGTTTACTTTTGATATTTATTTTTAATAGTCTTTGTGGCTAATGGTAGGATAATTTATGAGTGAGTCAAAGATAGACACCAGACTGTGGTCGTCTAAAGCGCGCAACTTGTCACCTTATATTCCAGGTGAGCAGCCGCAACACGACAACCTATGCAAGCTAAATACCAATGAAAATCCGTTTCCACCCTCGCCAAAAGTAGGGGAGGCTATTGCCAAGGTTTTGGAACAGCAAGCTGATGAGTTGCGCTTGTATCCTGCCCCTGAATCTAATGACCTACGTGCTGCATTGGCACGGTCATATGGCCTTGATATCAATCAAGTATTCGTTGGCAATGGTTCAGATGAAGTCTTGGCATTAGTATTTGCGAGCTTCTTTTTAAAAGAGCGTCCGCTGCTATCACCTGATATTGGTTATAGCTTTTATCCTGTATATGCACAGACGTTTGGTGTGGAGCTTGTGCAGATTCCTCTAGAAGAAGATTTTAGTATTGACCCTGATGCTTATCGTCAGCCTTGTAGCGGTATTATCATCGCCAACCCTAATGCACCAACGGGCTTGCTATTATCACTTGCTGATATTCGTAAACTTGCGAGTGAGCATTCTAATGCGGTCATTGTGATTGACGAAGCGTATATCGATTTTGCTCAGATAGATGACAGCAATGCAGACGCTCCAGTCTCAGCGGTTAGCCTAATCAATGAGTGTGATAACGTTATCGTGACCCAAACTTTTTCAAAATCACGTTCTCTTGCTGGATTGCGGGTTGGTATGGCCTTTGGCAATGCATCATTGATTGAGGCACTGACACGGATGAAAAATAGCTTTAACAGCTATCCGCTGGATAAGTTGGCTCAAGCTGGGGCGACTGCGAGTGTGTTAGACAATGAGTACTTTGAGCAAACCCGTCAGCAAGTTATTGATTTACGTACGTCGTTGACGACAGAGTTGACTGCACTCGGCTATAACGTCTTACCATCGCACGCTAATTTCGTTTTTGCTCGTCCACAGAACGGTGAAGCTAGTGCTGTCGCGAATGCGTTACGCGAGCAGGGCATTATCGTTCGCCATTTTGATAAGCCGCGTATTGCAGAGTACTTGCGTATTACTATCGGTACAGCAGAGCAGAACAACCGTTTGATTGATGCGCTAAAAGCCTTGCAAGTTGCTGCTGAGTAAGATTAACTTAATATAGAATATTGATAGGTGTTCCTTTTTACTCATAACGTAAAGTACTATCGATAAGTCTTAAGAACAAAGCCTGCTAACGTCATGTTGGCAGGCTTTTTTAATTTCAAATTAGCAATAATATTTGAGTTCGCTATCTTAGCTTCTTTTAGCCATCGCTGTTTGAGTAAGCACTAATAATAGGTTACCGACCTTATCTAAGCATTCTTGGTATTCAGCATCACAATCTGACGCGACCGTAATACCACCACCTGCCCACAGGTTGATGTGTCTTTCTTTATTAAGGCTGTCATTTGACGAATTATGGGCTTGCAATGTACGAATGAGCACGTTCCATTGACCACTACCATCAAAGTTCATATAACCCATAGTGCCACAATAGGCACCGCGCGGCGTAGATTCCAATTCAGCGATGATCTCGACAGCACGTTTTTTCGGTGTACCAGTAATAGAACCAGCAGGCAGACTACCAAATAATACCGCCAACGGATGAGTATCAGCTTTTAGTTCAGCGATGATAGTACTGACCATATGATGCACGTTGCTAAAGCTCTCAATCGCAAATAATTGCGGTACTTTAACGCTACCAATTTTGGCATATTTACCCAAATCATTACGTAGTAAATCTACAATCATGACATTTTCGGCACGGTCTTTTTCGCTATTGACCAGTTGCTGCTTATACAGTGCATCTTGCTCGTCAGTAGTACCACGCGGCATCGTCCCCTTGATAGGCTTGGTGCGAATAGAGTGTTTGCCAGTGTCGATTTCTCTAGTGAATGTAAAAAACAACTCAGGTGAGCAGCTTAACAATTCAAAATGATTGCTGTCTGTGTCAGAGTTATTGTTTCTATTTAGGTAATCACCATCATTGCTATCAATGCTGTCAATGCTCATATATCCTGCAAAAGGCGCTTTTGTATTGCGATATAGCGCAGGCAAATAGTCAATTAGCGCAGCTGTTGATTGCATACCATCATTTTTACACGCTAAATTGCCAGACCATTTCTGTGTCAGGTTTATCTGATAGCAGTCGCCTTGCTGTAGATAATCTTGAGTGCGATTAAAGGCTTGTTGATAATCAAGCTTACTCCATCGCGGATTTAAAACTAGGGGAGTAATATTTGATGGATCTTTAAACTGTGATTGATTGAGATATTTATCAGATAGTTTTTGATCCAGTTCGTCTAGGTAAGAGGTAAGAGTATTTATAAGAATATCGTTTGTCTTATGACCAGTATTCTCAAAAGCGTCAGCATTGGTTAGATGACTCTTTAACGCCCAACCTGTATCAGCATTTGCCGTAGGTGTTAGATAAATATCATAATGTCCTAACGAAGCACATGGCTGCATTGCCAATTCAATCCTATCGGCAGGGCTTAGCTCATGAGCCGCAATATCATAACCAATAAAACCGATTAGCCCATGATGATAACTGGGTTTCGGGCTTTCTTTGTTATTGATGTTTGACGTGTCGTGATTGGCTTCTTGAGCATTGCTATAAGCGATTAGCTCCTCTTGCCACTCTAGATAGCTCCTATAAGCTGTGGTACTAGCATAACTATTATGAGCGATATTGACGGCAGTATCGCGACACAAGTCAGTACTGCGACAACTCTTAATCACTTTATAAATATTGGGTAAATCATTAGAAGCTTGCTTATCACTGGGATATACAGACCAGCTGGCTTTTGGAAGTAGACCAATCACTGGTCGACCATCGTTATTGAGCCAAACAAGTTCCCAATGTGCCTGATTGTCTTTTTCAGTTAAGTGCCGCTGTAGCTGTGGCATTAGCTCTGCAGCAGACAAATCACCAAAACGCCAGCTAGATTTGCTAGCTGGCGATGGCGCAGAATCTGTCTGCTCAGTTGTATTGTGATTTGATACAAGCATGGGTTAAGCGTCAAACTTTTTAATAATTAGCGTAGCATTAGTACCACCAAAGCCAAAGCTATTACTCATCAAGGTTTCAAGATTTGCTTCACGCATTTCGGTGACGATATCGAAACCTTCAGCAGCAGGATCCAAGTTATCAACATTGATACTTGGAGCGATAAACCCGTCCTGTAGCATTAGTAGACAATAAATCAGCTCTTGTGCCCCAACAGCGCCCAAGCTATGGCCTGTCATCGATTTGGTTGAGCTGATAGCAGGTACTTTACTGACGTCATTATCAAATACTTTAGCAATCGCTTTGAGCTCAGTAATATCGCCCAGTGGTGTACTCGTACCATGACTATTGATGTAGTCAATACTGTCTAGACCTGCTTCGGCCAAGGCTTGTTGCATACAGCGAACAGCACCTTCACCGCTCGGCGCAACCATTTCAGCACCATCAGAGCTGGCAGCATAGCCAACGATTTCAGCCAAAATATTGGCACCACGTGCTTGAGCATGCTCTAGACTCTCTACAACCACCATCGCACCACCAGCCGCAATCACAAAACCGTCACGGTCTTTGTCATAAGCTCTTGAGGCAAGTTTTGGCGTGTCGTTATATTGAGTGCTAACTGCGCCCATGGCATCAAACATACAAGACTGCGTCCAATGCTCAGCTTCACTACCACCAGCCAATATCACATCGGCTTTACCCAATTGAATAAGTTCAGCAGCATGACCGATACAGTGTGTTGAAGTCGCGCAAGCAGAGGTAAGCGAGTAAGAGACGCCTTGGATTTTTAGACCGGTTGCTAAAGCGGCTGATACCGAGCTGCCCATTGTCTTTGGTACGGCCATTGCGCCGACACCGCGTAGACCTTTTTCGCGCATAGCATCGATAGCATTGACGATATTTTCTGTTGATGCGCCGCCCGAACTTGCCACCACACCCACTCGTGGGTTGTTATTGATGGTATCAAGCGATAGTCCGGAGTGTTCAATCGCATTTAGCGCACTGACGTAAGCATAGAGACTGGCGTCACTAAAGAACCTTTTAAGCTTACGATCGATACCGCTAGTGTCAAGTTCTGACTGATTGATACTACCGCTCACGTGTGATTTAAACTCGTGCTCAGCATAAGAATCGTTAAATGTGATGCCAGACTGTCCTTCTTTAAGGGCAGTTGTGACAGTATCTAAATCATGTCCGATACAAGAGACAATCCCTGCTCCAGTAATAACGACGCGGCGCATATGCTATTCCTTATAAGTAACGACTTGCTAGTAATTAGTTGCAATAATCGTGGTAAATCTATATATGATGTTTAACTATGAGTTAATTCGAGCATTATAGTGAAAAAATAGTCTATGTAGATAACGATAGCATGAATTTAGGTAACTAAACTCTGTTAACGGTCTATCAAAGGCAATATAAACTCAGTGTACAATTATGCTCTCAGTTACGGCACATGATAACGTATCAAGCGCTGAAAATCTTTGGGCAAGTGTAAAATAACGACAAAACAACACCTATGACTGAGTACTGAGTAACGAAACGAAAAGTAAGACTAGCTACTGACTATGGACGGAATTATACTTTAGATACAAAATTTGTGATTCTAATAACATTGTTCGCACTGACACCAGTGACGATAACTGGCTAAAATAGAAGATTCATTATTAGTAATTAAATCTCCTATTAAAATACAACTATATTAAAAAACCAATTCATCATATTAAGGACATCACGATGGCAAAGCGTAGTACTCTTTCTAAAAGCATCAATACCATTGGCTCTTTTACTCGAAACAATTTAGAGCGCGTAGGGGCTATGATTGACAGCGTAAATGCTAAAACAGGTAAACCACGTCAATATAAAGCCGTAGACCTAGGCGATGAAGATTACCAACAAGATTTGTTTCGTGAACAAACCTTAAAGGCTACGCAGCAACTATTAGGACCACGCTTTGCTACTTATGGTAAATATGCCAAGAAAGTTGTGCCAAATAGCTTTTTTCAATCAACAGTTGATGGCGCATTTGCTCAAGTGGCCAACCTTGCTGCGAATTGGAGTCAACTAGACTTACCTAATGAGCATCGTTTTGCCAATATTGCTACTTTAGATAACGAAGAGCGTTATGCGCTAGCTACTGATATCGCTAACCAAAATCGTGCCCTTGCAATGATGGGTGGCCTGACGGGTTTGGCAGGTCTACCAGGTTTGCTCGCTGATACATTATGGCTATTACTGGTTTCATTACGTACGGTTTATCAGATTGCTGCTGTGTATAATAAGCCGCTAACAGGTAAGCAAGGCGTTAAGATGGCGTACGAATTATTATCAAACGCCGATCTGAGCAAGATGCAAGAGAAGCAGGCGCTATTAGCTGGTCTAGGTATTGGTAAAGGTTTGCTTGATAATGCTCAGAGCAATGGACTGCATAGTGAACTTAAGAATCTAGGTCTAAAAAATAAAAATGTAAATTTCTATGCTGAGCAAATAGACAAAGTCGCCAGTCAAGTAGGTATTGATTTAGACCAGATTAACTTATCGTGGGTTCGTCGTTTCATTCCTGTCACTGCCGTAGCGATTGGTATGCACTATAATAGCCAACTAATTGACGAAGTCATTGGCGTTGCTCAAGCGACCTTTGCACCAGAAGCAAAATTGGCCAATCGTGCTATTACTGATGACAGCAGTAGTGAGGCTAAAGTAAAAAAAACCAGTACTGACGATGCGAAAAAAGCTACAGAGAGCAAAGAAGAAAACAGTGATACAGAAGAGGTCACCAATAAAGAAGAAACTAGCAGTAAAAAAGACGCAGACAAGCAAACGTCTGATAAAAAAGCCAAGTAATAAACATATTAGTTGCTAGTAGGGTGATATATTTATAAGCACGATGGTATTTATCTTAGTTTGATTGAGTGATATAACTTGAAAACTAGGATAAATACCACCACTTAGTTACTATCAAGTACCATTTCAACATTAGACATCTTTTCTTAATGATGCTTGAGCTCGCTTTGTTTACTTTGTTTATTACGCTATTTTTCGGCGAAAAATCTATAAAGTGATACAATGAGAGGCTGAATGCATATCTATCAAATGTTGTAAAGCGAAACCATTCATAAGTGGTTGAAATAGCAGCAACAACTCTTTATAATACACTGTCCTAAAAATG